>Ga0182030_10002154_pt1 | contig 41654 bp, 51 predicted proteins | sample 812S3MmetaG_FD_121299 | JGI IMG/M metagenome (GOLD analysis project Ga0182030, IMG submission 121299) | Permafrost microbial communities from Stordalen Mire, Sweden - 812S3M metaG (Illumina Assembly) | ecosystem: Environmental > Terrestrial > Soil > Wetlands > Permafrost | place: Sweden...
AACGAATAATCAACAGGGGAATATTATGCGCAAAGTCATATTAATGGCGGCTGCTACCATATGTGTCGCCGGCCTGGCCCACGCACAAGATGGAGTAGGCGTCGGCAAGTACCGCTGGAACGCCAAAGAATCGCACTATTCCACCGGCGCCTATACGACAGAGCAGACGATGGAAATCACCAAAAACGATAAGGCCGGTATCGCCGTGTCGCAGGTAGTCACCCCGCTGGATGGCAAGACCTTCAGCTGGAACATCGATGCGCCCTACGACAATAAAATGCGCCACGCATCGCAATGGATGTCGTTTGCTTTCAGCCGAATCTCCGCCAACCAGTTTCACGATCGTTATATCATGAGCGACAGCGGCATCCGGGGCGCCGAGACTTACACGATCACACCGAACAAACTCACGATCAGAGGTGCTGCCGTAATCAAAGGCAAAAAGCAGCCCTATGTCGAAATCTGGGACCGCGTGCAGTAAGGAACAACCCATGCATGAGACCGACGCCAATCGCTTCCCCTATGCTGACTTCCCGACCGGCTGGTTCGCCATTGCTGCCTCGCATGAGATCGGCGCGGGAGAGGTGAAGCCGCTGCATAATTTCGGCGTCGATCTTGTGCTTTACCGGACCGAATCCGGCCAGGCGGTGGTCACCGACCCTTATTGCCCCCATCTGGGTGCGCATCTGGGATACGGCGGAAAGGTGGAAGGGGACTCCATCCGCTGTCCTTTCCATCATTGGAAATTCGACACGACCGGTCGCTGCACCAGCGTTCCCTTCGCACCAGCCCCGGCCAAGGCGCGCCTCAGGATTTGGCCGACCGCTGAACACAACGACATGATTCTGGTCTGGTACGACGCGCAAGGACGGGCGCCGTTGTGGGAAATGCCGGATTTCGAACAGACTCTGGCGCCCGAGTTGCAGGGGTTCGCCACCTATAACGACATCAAAACATATCCGCAGGAAATCCTGGAGAACGGGGCCGATTGGCTTCACTTCAACACGATCCACACGACCCGGCAGCTCGAAGGCGGAATCGATCCCAAGAGTCACGGCGATCATACTCTCGTGTTCTGGTTCCAAACCAAGGGCATGGACAACGACAGCGCGATGGATCATTTTCGCGGCGAAGTCGCCTATTACGGCCCCGGCTATGCCCGCAACCTGAGTTGGGGAAAGCCCTTCCCGAACATGACGGTGGAAAATTCGGTCTATGCGACGCCGGTCGACCGCGGAACCCTTCAAATCCGCTCTATGCACCGGATCGTACCCAGTGCCGACAACCAGGTTCCGCTGGACGGGTTGAAGCAGATTTTCGCCGGTCTGGGTCCTGAGATCACCCGACAGCTGGAACAGGACGTGGTGATCTGGGAGAAGAAGGCTTATTTCGCCCAGCCGATGCTGGCCGCATCGGACGGTCCGATCCTGAAATACCGGAAATGGTATCAGCAGTTTTATCCCAACGGCCCGGCCCAATCGGCGGCCATCGGCAAGGTGGCCTAGCTACGGCATCTTGCGGATGAAGTTTTCGGCGTACTGCTCCATCACTTGCTTCTTTTGGTCGATCGTCGATTTCGGGCCCAACGCGAACATCGGCGGATAGGCCAATATTCCGTCGGCTCCTGCGTCTTGCGCCCGCTTGAAATCGTCGAGATTGGGCGGCGTGGTCAGCGTCACGATCGATTCGAACGGCAGGTGATCGCGCCCGGCTTCACGCCGCATGCGATGAACCTCGGCCAATATCCCGGGCACTTCGTCAGGCGTATTGCCGGCATTGAGCCACCCGTCACACAGCGTCGCCGCCCGGCGTAGCGCCGGCTTGCTTCCGCCGCCGGCAAAGATCGGGATCAAGCGCTTGGGTGAAGGCTCCATATTCAACGGCGGGATATCGAAGAATTCGCCGTGATGTTCGACGGGCCCGCCCATCCATAATTTACGCATCAGGACGATCATTTCGTCCAAGCGCTTTCCCCGCGTCTTGAAGTCGACGCCCGAAAGGTCGAACTCGTCCTTCATCCAGCCGGCGGCGACGCCGAGGACGAAGCGGTGATTGCCCAGTATCGCCACCGTCCCCGCAGCCTTGGCGACCATCAGCGGGTTGCGCGCCGCCAGGACGAAGATGTCGGTGACATAGCGCAGCTTGGTGGTCACCGCTGCGATGGCGGCTGCCGAGGCGAAATTGTCAGGATAGTTCCAATCCGAATTCATCGGCGGCTTGCCGTCCGGTGAATAGGGATAAGGGGTCAGCAGCGGTTCGGGAAAGGCCACATGGTCGCCGTCCAGCACTCCCTCGAATCCGACCTCCTCGGCGAATTTCGCCATCTCGATCAATTGGTCGGTCTCGATCCAGCTGACATTTTGCCAAAATTTCATTATTCCCCCCGCGACTTGATTCCCGGCGTCAGTTTAACCTGCAACCGGCGCCCACAGCACGTCTTCAATATGGTCTGCCCCGGCCAATAGCATGACCAGCCGGTCGAAGCCGAGAGCCATTCCTGCGGTGTCCGGTATACCGTGCTCCAAGGCCGCGAGAAATTCCTCATCTATCGGATATCGCGCGCCGTAGAGCTTTTCTTTCAGGTCCATGTCGACGGTAAAGCGTCGGCGCTGTTCGTCCGCGTCGGTCAATTCGCCGAAGCCGTTCGCGATTTCGACCCCGCAGATATAAAGCTCGACTCGTTCCGCAACCCGAGCGTCGGCGGCCTTTACCCGCGCAAGCGCCGCCATTTCGACGGGATAATCTAGGAGAAAAGTCGGCCGGCCCGATCCCAATCTGGGCTCGATCCGTTCGGCGAGAATGCGCAGCACCAAATCGTCCCAGCGGTCACCCTCGCCCACCCTGACTCCGATGCGCCGAGCTTCACCCACAAGCGCCGCAATATCTCCGACGGTCGCCAGGAGATCGATCCCACCGGCATAATGCGCGAAGGCGTCCTGAACCGTCAGTTGTTCGGGTTCCGCGGTCAGGTTGCAGGCGATGCCGCGCCAGGCGACATTCGACTTGCCCGCAACGGCGGCCAGGGTTCGCATCAGCGCGACCGTATCGGCGATCACGCCGCCATACTCCCCGTTCCGATACCATTCCAGCATCGTGAATTCCGGATGGTGGGTCGAGGCCCACTCACCGTTGCGAAAGACATGGGCCAGTTGGAAAATCCGCTGCAGGCCCGCGGCCAGCAGCTTTTTCATCGCAAACTCAGGCGAGGTATGAAGATAGAGCGGGCGCGACGATTGCTGGTCTGCGGCCACAAGTTCCGTCGCAAAGGCCATCAGATGCGGCTCAAGACCCGGGCTCACCTGCAAGGCCGGAGTCTCGACCTCAAGAAAATCCCGCTCGGTGAAAAAGGCGCGCGTTGCCGCAGTCAGCCGTCCGCGCAGTTCCAGAATCGGCCGGCGGCGGGCAAAGATGTCGGGCCGCCACCAGGGTTCGACTGCGGAAGGCATCAGTACAAAATGTCAAAAAAAATTGAGTTTTGGGTCGCGTCCAAATCCGCGCTCATCCCGAACGAAAGTAACACTGTTTATGGCTCCAGATTTGTTTTGGTCAGAGTGAGCTGGAAAATGCCCTATTTCGTCGACTGACCGGGTCCGGCGCTCGGCACGGGCACGGGCACGGGTACTCCAGCTTCCTTTAGCATTGCGCTCAACCTGGGGTCGCCTGACATATGCTTTCCGAAGCTCTTCATTCCCTCAGTGACTGCAGGGTCGGTCATCAATCCGCGGGCAGCAACTTGGCCAAGCGTCTGGAAGCTTTGCCCGAATGCGATTGGACCCTCGTTTTTCAACGCGCTGATCGCCTCGTTCCTACAATTATCTGCGACCAATCGAACAAATAGGGACGCACCTTGCACTTCAAGGGAATCTCGCTGTTCCGGCGCAATTGAGCTGAGCGGCTTTACCGCCGGATTAAGGGATAATTCAGCAAACATCCATTGAACGAGCAACTGCTGATCGGCGGTACTCGATGACTTCACCACGCATCGGGTCAAGTCGTCCGTGTACAGGCCAGCGAATGCCGGCTGAGTGAGGAGAAGCATCACCGAACAGGTTGCAATCGGAACAATCCTTGCCATGATACGTCTCCGGTTTCTCGCTAAATTAATCGTCGCAAATATCGCAGCTAGGTTATTCAATAGCCAGGAGCCATGGCGCACCTGACGAAAGCCTGAATACCGCTGGCCGCTCTCATAGCGTAATTAGATTAATCGTCGATTGGCGTTGGGAAGCGTGATCAATAGCTTTGCATCATCAGCGGCGCCAAGGTTCATTCAGCCGATGATCACAGCCACTTTGGGGGCGATCATCAAAATTCGAATGACCGGATAGGCAAAAACAACGGCAACCAGCACCAGCAAGCCGCGATAGATCCAGCCTGAACCGACCAGCGACTGGAGGGACTTCGCGCGATGAATGGCGAGCGGCAGGCCAACCGCCAAAATGACACCAAACACGACGAGCTCGAACAGGTAAAAATCCCAAACTGCCTTGCGTCCAAAATAGGCCCGTAAAAGCGGCGGAAGGGTAGTCGGGACCAGGATGAGCGTGAAGACGAGTGCGGCGAGACGTAGAGAAAACCGATTCGCCGATCCGATCGGTTGAGCTTGCCAATTTTTACTTTTCAAGACCGCCTCCTGTGGCGCTGACAGGTGTCTATTCTATACCTCTTTCCCTGCGCGCCAACAGCGTTTGCCGAATCAAGATTCCCGAGCCAGCGCACCCACCAAGTGCCGACGCACCACCGGGTTTCCGCAGATCGTCATATGCGGGCCGCCAACTTCGATATTGGTGCAATCCGGATCGTCGGACAGACAGCTTTCCCAGGCCACGACGCCGTCGTCACGCGTGAAAAACGCGGTCGAAGGCACGGGGAGCGGCTGCGCCAACCGTTCCCAGTTGAGTTCATCGGTGTAGAGCGGGCCACACATCCGCACGAGCGGTTCGAAGGTGCTGGCGGTCGGCAGACGAAAGGGACTGGCCAGCGTCGCGACATGCCGAATCCTGTCGGCGCAGTCATAGGCGAGGTCGCGGGCGAGAAGCCCGCCCAGGCTGACGCCGACGACAGCGATTGGGCCGCCGTTCATGTCCGACAGATCGCGCACTCGCTCACGCAGGTGGCTGAGCGCGCGGGGCGTGGGCCCGACATTTAACCCATGGCCCCAGCCATATGACCGGAAGTCCTGGGCATCGAGGAATTGCCTGAGCGGCAATGTGATCAGGTCGCTCGTCAGAAATCCCGGCAGCACTAGGACAATTTCGCCGTGGCCGCTTGAGGACCTTGCAATCGAATGCGGCTGGGTGCGATCGGCGATCAGCGCTCCGAATTCGTACAGCAACTGGCCATAGGCAGGTCGGCGCACCGCGCCGGTTCGATCGAATATGCTGGAAAGGTCTGCCATGAATGCTGAAATTACCTGATGTGGACGCCCACGCCGGCTGTCTTGTTCAAATGCGCCGAGTATCAACCCGCGAAGAGCGGATTCCGGCATCGGTTGCGGGCGGGTATGTGAACTGCTAGTGCTCTTGCCCCACGGATGGGACATCCGATGGAATTGAACCTGACAGCGGCACGGCCGACCTTCATTCTACAAGATGGCGGTCAATAAGATGCCCGGTCAATAAGATGAGAGCGAAACGATGAAAGTAGCGGCGATCACGGTCCGCTCCGGCAATGTGCTGGAAGAGGGCGGTAAACTTTGGGTCGTGCTGAAAAGCGAAATTTTCAACCCGGGCAAAGGCGCTTCGGTCGTCCAGGTGGAAATGCGCGATCTGCGGGCCGGCAATAAAACCAACGTGCGATATCGCACGCAGGAAAACGTCGAACGGGTGAACCTGGACGAATCCGAATATTCATTCCTGTATGCCGAGGGCGACAGCTTCACCTTCATGAATCAGGAAACTTTCGAACAGATCACCATTCCGCGCGAAATTATCGGCTTTCCCGCCGCCTTCCTGCAGGACGGGATGATGTGTTCGATCAAGACCTACGAGGGACAGCCGCTGGCGGTTTCGATTCCCGACACGGTGATCCTTGAAATCACCGAGGCGGATGCCGTGGTGAAGGGGCAGACGGCATCGTCGTCCTATAAGCCGGCCTTGCTGTCGAACGGCGTGAAGACGTCGGTTCCGCCCTTTATCGGCTCTGGCACCCGGATCGTCGTAAAGACCGAAGACGGCTCTTACGTCGAACGCGCGAAGGATTAGGTCTTTTGGCAGGTTCGCGCTCAGCACTCATCAATGTCATGGTCCGGGCAGCCGAAAAGGCGGCGCGGACGCTGGTCCGCGACTTCGGTGAGGTCGAACAGCTGCAGGTCTCGAAGAAGGGACCGGCAGATTTCGTCAGCTCCGCGGATTTGGCGGCGGAGAAAGCTATCCGGACCGAACTGGCAAAGGCGCGTCCCGATTTCGGCTGGCTGATGGAAGAAAGCGGCAAGGGCGGGGCAGCAAACGCCAGAAGTCGCTGGATCGTTGACCCGCTGGACGGCACAACCAATTTTCTGCATGGCGTCCCCCACTGGTCGATTTCGATTGCGGCTGAAACCGACGGCGCCATCGTGGCCGGGATCGTCTACGACCCGATCAAGAACGAACTGTTCTGGGCGGAACGCGGCCAGGGCGCATTTGTGAATTCCAAGCGGCTGAGAGTTTCAGGACGCCGCTCGCTCGACGTCGCGCTGATCGCAACGGGCATGCCCTATAAGGGCCGTACATCCGGTCCGCACTACTTGGCCGAACTGGATTTGGTCATGGCGGAAGTCGCCGGCGTGCGCCGATTCGGCTCTGCCGCGCTCGATCTCGCCTATGTGGCTGCCGGTCGGTATGACGCATTCTGGGAATACGGTCTGTCGCCTTGGGATTCGGCCGCTGGTGTGCTTCTGGTCACAGAAGCGGGCGGTTTCGTGAGCGAGGTCGGCGGCGGAAATAATCCGATCTACGGTTCGTCTATTTTGGCGGCCAACGGCGACTTGGGCCGCCCGTTGCGCGAGATTCTGCGCAAAGCTTCGGGCAAAGGTCCGGGCGCATCGACCGCCCCGAAGGCGGTAAGCGGATAACGGTGGCAGGTTTCAAGCGAACGCTCCTTGCCGCGGCCCTCGTGATCGCTGCCGCAAGCGGTCACCTTGCCCTGGCTCAGGTTCCCGGTGCGCCGGTTCCGATTCCGACGCCGCCAATTCCAGACCCGCCGAGGCTGGGCGCACAGCCCAGGATCAGCCTTCCCAGGATCAATCCTCCCGGTAAACCGGACATAGAAATTCCCGACGCCGCGAATCTCGACCGAGTCGCCATACCGCCCGAGGCGGCGATCACGCCTCCGGATAAGGCCGATATGACACCGATGCCGATATCGGGAAGATTGACCCCAGCCCCGCCGATGGTCAGTCCCGGTGCCTCGGAATCGCAGATCGAGGAAGTCGCCTTTATCGTCGATCCGGGAAGCAGCCAGATCCCCGCTTCCGCCCAAACCAAGTTGCGCGACGTCGCCGCAGCCCTGGCGCAAAACCAAGCGGCAAGACTCGAAATCAGAGTCTTTTCCCCGAGTAAATCGCACAGCCAAAGCAATGCGCGGCGTCTGTCGCTCTCGCGATTCCTCGCGATCCGCGATTTTCTGACCAATCAAGGCGTCTCAGAGGCAAGAATCGACGGAAGGCCGCTGGTTTCCGAGCCTAACGAGTTGAATGCAGACCGGATCGAACTCTATATTGAGCGCTGACGCGCACTAAACGTCAGCAGATCGGGGACATCCAATGCGGCTCTCCCGTTACCTTACGTCGATGATGGTCTTTCTGCTGGCGGTTGCCGTTGCCGCCGTGCTGCTCATCACCAGGCTGAAAAGCGCCTTTCTGGCCAACCCGCTGCTGAATGCCGGGCTGATCGCGGTCTGGCTTGTCGGCATTGCCTATATCGTCGTCCAGACCATGAAGCTTGGACCGGAAATCAAATGGGTGCGCGAAGTACAGCGCAGCCGCCAGGCGGTCAACGATCTGGAGCCGACGCCGCTCATGGGTTCATTGGCGCGGCTGATGGAAGCCCGCACCACGCCCCTGTCGCTTACCCCCACCGCCCTGCGTGCCGTCCTGGACGGCATCGCAGTCAGACTCGACGAAAGCCGGGAGGTAGCACGTTATTTCATCGGGTTGATGATCTTCCTGGGTTTGCTCGGCACATTCTGGGGCCTGCTCAAGACTGTCGGCTCGGTCGGCGCCGTCGTCAACAGCCTGTCGGTCACCGCCGACCCGACCGAACTCTTCACCAACCTGAAGGCCGGCCTGGAGGGACCGCTGGCCGGCATGGCGACAGCCTTCGGCTCATCGCTGCTCGGCTTGGCCGGGTCGCTGGTGCTTGGGTTCCTGGACCTGCAGATGGGCCAAGCCCAGAACGGGTTCTTCGTCGATCTGGAGAACTGGCTGTTCGCGTCGTCACGCGGCGACTACGTGCTGGGCGAGGAGACTTCCGCGTTGCCGGTCATTCAGGCCCTGGTGGAACGCACGGCCGGCAGCATCGACAGCCTTCAGCATATTATGATCAACGCCGAAGACGGCTGGCGCCAAAGCGCGCGCGCCATGGAAGTTTTGGGCGAACGGATCGAGTCGCTAGTTGCCGCCGAAGATAATCGCCAGAGGGTCGCTCACGCCATTCTCACACAGCGGAGCGATACCGATGCGGCGCTGATCGGGTTGCTGAACCGATTCGATCATGCGCTCGCCATAGGCGAATTGGGCGGCGGTCAGGCGCTTCGCGATCAACTGAGCGCCATCGAAGCGGCACTGCACCGGGTAGCCGACGAACAATCACAAACTCGCGCACAGGCTCTGGAGGATGCGCGCAGCGAAATCCGAAGACTTGCCCGTACGATCGGGATTATCGCCGACGACAAAGCCGGCGCCTGATCATGGCGCTGTCGCGACGGGGCCATCGCAGCGAACTCAATGTCTGGCCCGGATGGGTGGACGGTCTATCGTCGCTGATCATCGTCGTCATTTTCGTTTTAATGGTGTTCGTGATCGCGCAGGCCTTTCTGCAGCAACAGTTGGCGGGTCGTGACCGCTCGCTCGTCGAACTCAACCGGCGGGTCGCCGAACTCAACCAAATGCTGGGTAAGGAACGCGATGCCGCTACCGCGCAGCGGGCGAAGATCGACAGCATCACAGCCTTGCTGAACAGCGTCACCGCCGAGCGTGACGCCGCCAGCCAATCCGCCAACGCCTCCGCCGGCCAAGTCCAGGCCCTGTCGCAGCAGATCGCCGATCTGACGGCCGAACTGCAAAAACTGAATGATGCGTTGGGACAGGCCAACGCTAAAGCCGTGGAACAGACCACGACGATTTCCGAGCTGACTCAAAAGCTGAATCTGGCGCTGGCCGCCAAGGTCGGAGAACTGGCCCGATACCGTTCCGAATTCTTCGGACGGCTGCGCGAGGTACTGGGCAACCGGACCGACATCCGCATCGTCGGCGACCGGTTCGTCTTCCAGTCCGAAGTGCTGTTTCCGACAGGCTCCGCTACGTTGGAGGACAGCGGCAAGGAGCAGTTGGCGAAGTTGGCCAACACGCTAAACGACATCGCCAAGACCATTCCGCCCAACGTCAACTGGGTTTTGCGTGTCGACGGCCATACCGACAAACGCCCCATCCACACGGCAGAGTTTCCCAGCAACTGGGAGCTTTCGACGAAGCGAGCGACTGCGGTTCTGGAGTATCTGATCGAGCAGGGCGTCCCGGCCAGCCGATTAGCGGCGGCAGGATTTGCCGAATACCAACCAGTCGATCCCGGCACTGACGATGAGGCGCTGGCTCATAACCGCCGCATCGAACTGAAGTTCGATCAGCGGTGATCCCAATGGCGACGCGGCTTCGGCTATTCGGCCGCCGCTTCGTCCCGCACGTCGAATTGAAGGGCAGCGAGCCGCGCATATAGGCCGCCATTGCGCACCAGTTCGGCATGGGTGCCGCTGGCGACTATGCGCCCCTCATCCATCACCACAATGCGGTGGGCGCTCTGCACCGTCGCCAGGCGATGCGCGATGACCAGGGTCGTGCGTCCCCGCATCAAGGGCCGCAGCGCATCCTGGACAGCCCGCTCGCTCTCGGCATCCAGCGCTGAAGTTGCTTCGTCCAGCAACAGGATAGAGGGGTTGCGCAAAATGGCGCGTGCGATCGCGATCCGCTGGCGCTGGCCACCCGACAGACGGATGCCCCTCTCGCCCAGAAATGTGCCATATCCGTCGGTCAGGGCCTCGATGAATCCGGAAGCATTAGCCGCCGCAGCCGCCGCACGCACTTCGGCGTCGCTCGCCTCCGGCCGGCCATAGCGGATATTTTCCATCGCGGTGGACGAGAAAATCACCGGGTCCTGGGAAACGATTGCGATTCGGGCACGAAGCGCCGAGGGGTCGCAGTCCCGCACATCGACACCGTCCATACGCACGACACCCTGCTGGGGGTCAAAGAACCTCAGCAACAGCTGGAACACGGTCGTTTTGCCCGCACCGCTGGGCCCGACCAGCGCGACCGTGTCGCCCGGCTCCGCGGCCAGGCTGAATCCGATCAGCGCCGGCGTATCGAGGCGGGTCGGGTAGCGGAATTCGACATCGTCAAACTGAATGGCGCCTCGGGCCGGGGGCAAGGTGACCGGCATTACGGGCGGGGCGATTGCCGGTTTCACATCCATCAATCCCTGGATTCGGTCGATCGCCGCCGAACCGCGCTGGAGCTCAGCCATAATCTCGCTGATCGAACCCACGGCACCCGCCACCACGGTCGCATAGAAGACGAAAGCGGCCAGATCGCCGCCGGACATGCGGCCCGCGAAAACCTGCCGCCCGCCGACCCACAGGATAATGCCGATCGCCGCGAACACGACCAGCATGACAAAAGCGGTCAGCATCGCCCGCACCCGGGCGTAGTCGATCGATGTGTGGAAGGTCCGCTCGGCCGACTGGGCGAATTCGCGCCTAGCCGTCGGCTCGCGACAAAATGCCTGGACCGTAGCGATGGCGTTCAGCATCTCGGAGACATAGGCCCCGATATCGGCCACCCGGTCTCGGGTCGTGCGCGACAAGACCCGCACCCGCCGCCCGAAGATGATGATCGAGCCGACTACGATCGGCACGACGATGAGCACCAGGCCGGTCAGTTTCGGGCTGGTATAGAACAACAGCGTCAGGCCGCCGATCATGGTCAGAAACTGCCGCAGGGCAATTGGGGCCGATGTCGTGACGACACTCTGCAGCAAGGTCGTGTCGGCGGTTATCCGTGAGACGACCGCGCCTGTCTTTGCCGTCTCATAGAAGGCGAGATCCAGGCTCAACATATGTTTGAACAGGGCCTTTCGCAGATCGGCCACCAGCCGTTCGCCCAGCCAGGTGCTGAGATACATGCGCAAATAGGCAGCCAGGGCCATTATCGACACCGCGCCCAGCATGAACAGCAACGCGCGATCGAGAAAGGCAGGATTCCCTTCGGAAAAGCCGCGATTGACCAGCTCGCGCAGGACCCAGCCAAGAACCAGCGTACTGACCGCCGCCATGACCAGCGCCATGCCGGTTGCAGCGATCCGCCAGCCATGCCGCCTGAAATAAGGCCACAGGCGCAGCAACGGCTTCAGATCGCGCTGACGCGCGTCGCTGGCCACGCCGGTGGCTGGGTCGACTTGGCCGGCCGAGGTCTGGCTCGCCGGACGTCGTGGATTGAACATGAAGACTCACCCTTGGCGGCGGATCTTCGCCTGATCCGCACCTGGGCCAAATGTTGCAGCGATCCACACCAAGTCAACCGGGCGCAGCGCCGCAGGCCATTCTGACGTCATTCGTTACCGGCCGGAGTTGCGCTCCCGCCATTAAACAAGTATACGCACCGGCTTCGAGAAGAGAGCCGCGCCATGAAAAAAGATATCCATCCCGACTATCACACCATCAACGTGGTGCTGACCGATGGGAGCAGTTTCCAGACCCGTAGCACCTATGGGAAAGAGGGCGACACGATTCGCCTCGATGTGGATCCGCGCACCCATCCGGCCTGGACCGGCGGCGCGGGCAAAATGCTCGACACGGGCGGCCAGTTGGCCCGCTTCAACAAGCGCTTCCAGGGCTTTGGCCTGAAGAAAGACAACGGATAATCGATTTCGGCCTCCGGGCCGGTCGAACGTTGCAGTTTAGCGCCGCCGGATCGCAAGGTTCGGCGGTTTTTGCTGTCCAGTCCGTGCAGCAGGGGTCTTGAATCCGCGTTTTCGGCTATCCATCTTCAGCGTGTGGCGGTGCCCATCGGGGCCGTCATTTCACCTGGGTCCGGCCATTGTGGTGGGCCCGTTCGGTATCGCTTCAAGGAGGATATCCATGCGTACTTACGATCTTTCGCCCTTATTCCGTTCGTCCATCGGTTTCGACCGGGTCAGCCGGCTGCTCGAGGCCTCTCAGACCAGCGAAGCCGTTACCTATCCGCCCTATAATATCGAAAAGCTCGGCGAAAACGCCTACCGCATTACCATGGCGGTCGCCGGTTTCGGCGAGGGCGACGTCGATATCACCGTTCAGGACAATGCGCTGACCGTCACGGGCAAGGCTCAGCCTGAGCCTGAGGGTACCGAGTATCTGCATCGCGGCATCGCCGGGCGCGCTTTCGAGCGCCGTTTCCAGCTTGCCGATCATGTCGAGGTCGAAGGCGCCCGTCTGGTGAACGGCCTGCTTCATGTCGAGTTGGTCCGGCGCATCCCCGAGACGCTGAAGCCCCGTAAGATCGAGATCAAGGCGGCCACCAGCCAGCCGACGATCGAACAGAAGAAAGCCGCCTAATCAGGCTGTCTTCCAATGATACGGCGCTCCTTAGGGGGCGCCGTTTTTTTATGGGCCGCGCTTTTTAAATAGCGCGTCCATCGCCGCCATATGGGTCTGCTTGGCTTTGATCGCAGCCTCTACCCGCACGATTTCAGCCTGCAGTACCTCTACATATTCCTTCAGATCGCCGACCGACATATCGTCCAGCGGCTTGGGCTTCTTGGTCTGCTTCTGCGGTTCCAGATCCTCGAACATGGGGTTTGCCCTCCCTATTTCCTGGGCGGCAGCACGACGCTGGCCACCGCCTCGCTGCGCGGCATATGGGCAGTGCGCCGCAAAGCCTCGTCCTGATTAGCCTTGCCGCCGACAACCCAGACCGGCCCGTCGGCGATGTGGTTGATCCCCTCCTCCGCAACATCCTCGGGGTCTTCGGCGGCGCTGATGTCCCAACCCAGACGCACCATCGCAGGGGTCGCCGTGAAGCTGATGTTGAGATGCAGCACATCGACCCCGAATGGTTTCAGTTCGAACCAGATCGCCTCGCTGAATATTCGGCTGAAGGCCTTGGACGCGGAATAATGCGCGATCATGGGGGAGCCGACGTTACCGGCAAGCGAGCCCACCAACACGATCCCGCCCCTGCCCCGCGCTTTCATCGGGCCGGCGAAATGATGCGTAAACTCCATCTGCCCGTCGACATTCATTGCCACGACCTTGCGCGCCAATTCGAGGTCGATGTCCGGAAAGACGCCCCGCGTCAGATTCGCCCCGGCCATATAGAGGAGGAATCCGACCTCCAACCCGTCGGTGGTCGCCCGCACGGCAGCCAAGGCCTCCCGCGGTTTGCTGACGTCGGTGGACAGAGTGACGACCTCGACACCTAGCTTGCGGATTTGCGCCGCCGCCTCTTCAAGCGGCTCGGGCTTGCGCGCAACCAGAACAAGGTTGAGGCCGCGCTCGGCCAGCTTGCGCGCAAAGGCAGAGCCGATGCCCTCGGATCCGCCGACGACCAGAGCCCAGGGGCCGTATTTATCCTTGAAACTCGCTGTCATCACTCGATCCCCGATCTCAGCAGTTGGCGCGGTTCTTCGCCGCCGTTCAGCACCCGGTTGACCCGCTTCTTGACCCGCCAACCATCAGGTGTGCGCACGAATTCCCAGCGATTGGCCCCGACGCGCCAGACCCGGAAATTATCGCCGTCGCGACGATACAGACGGGAATAGGAGGTGGCGACAGCCGTGTCGCCGTTCAGCACGATATGGGGCAGGCCGATCACATGGCCCGCGCCGCCATGAATAATCTCCTGATGATAGGGGCCGCGCACCATATCGGCGACGGCTGACCGGCTGTAGGCGGCGCCAGCAGCGCCTTCCTTGACCGGCGCACCATCCGCAGGTTTTGGCCCGCCGCCCCAATCATAGACGCCATCTTCGACCCAAAGAGCCGCTGTCGCCTCGGCGTCACCGCTGTCCACGAGCGGACCGTAGGCGCTCATCAACTGGTACAGGGCGACCTGGTCCTCCAGGTCCTTAAGACGGGTCTCCAGTGCGGCAAGCCGCTTGTCGGTATCGCTCATCTCAGGTCAGCCTTGCCAGAGCACTGCGATCGAACGGGGCAAGCGGTGCATTGGCACGGACTCGATCGCTCCAGGCCGGATCGCCCAACATGCCACGGCCGACGAGTATCAGATCGAACTCTCTGTCCCCGAAACGCTCCAGCACCCGGCCCAGATTATCGAAAGACTTGGTCTCGCCCCCGGCGAACATCTCCTCCAGCCGGTTGTTGAGGCCGATGCCGCCTACCGTGCTGCTGAGCTTGCCGGTCAGTTTCTTGGCCCAGCCCGCAAGGTTCAGATCCGAGCCCTCGAAGGCGGGCGTATCGAAACCCCGGATACTGGCGTCCAGAATATCGACCCCGGCATCGGCCAGCGCATTGAGGATCACGCCCAGTTCTTCGGGCGTTTGTCCGAGGCGTGCATAATAATCCTGCTGCTTGTGCTGGCTGAAACGGAACATGATGGGCTTATGCGGCCCGATCTCGCGCCTGATGGCGCGCACCAGTTCGGCCCCGAATTCGGCCCGCTGTTTCAATCCGCCGCCGTAGCGGTCGGTGCGCCGGTTGGTTTCGTGCCAGAAAAACGAGTCGATCAGATAACCGTGCCCTCCGTGAAGCGCGATGCCGTCGAACCCCACGCTGATTGCGTTCTTAGCCGCGCGGGCGTAGGCGGCGACAACATCAGCAATCTCCTCCTCTGTCATCGGTCGGGTGGGCGCAATGACGCTGTCGATATAATCCTGCGGCAGGGAATGATGGCCGACCGGACCCCACAGGCCGGATGGTCTGCGTCCCGGGACGTCCGGCCGCGCGGATTTGCGCGCATCGCGCAGTACGCCTTGATGCCAAAGCTGCGGGAATATCCGCCCACCGGCGGCGTGAACCTCGTCCACCACCCGTTTCCAGCCAGCCAACGCTGCCTCGCCGTACATGACCGGGATGGCCGTGCTATCCAGCGCCGCATTATCCTCGATCCCGGTGCCTTCGGTGACGATGAGGCCCGCGCCCCCTTCGGCGCGGCGGCGGTAATAGGCCGCGACATCGTCGCCCGGCACCCCCGCAGGCGAAAACTGCCGGGTCATCGGCGCCATCACGATGCGGTTCTTCAGTGTCAAATCCCCCACGGTTAGGGGGGTAAACAGCGCGCCGTATTTGTTTTCGGACATGAATGAAGGCCTATTTGTCGTAATAGGATTGAAAGTCGGGCGTGGAATCCACGCGCAGGCGGGTCAGCACCCGGGTCTTGATGAACCAGGCCTCATCGATCTTTTCATAGGTCTCGTGATAATGGCCCCAGCCGTGGAGATGCTCCTCCCTATCGCCGTTTTGCCACCACAACAGATCCTCCATCGCCCAGGTGCCTTTTGCCGTCGTGGGCGACGTGATCTCGATCTCGGGCATATGTGCGTGATGCACGGTCGTGACCTTCACCTTTCCGTCGACCACCTTTTGGATCATCGCCAGGATCTGATCCTTCCCGCGCGCGACCGATCCGGATGGTCGGTGCTGTTCCGGCAGGGTGGCAAAGGAATCCAAGGTCGCCTCGGGTGCGTGGCAGGTGTCGTAGAGCACCCAGTCTTTGGTATCCATCGCTCGAATTCGCCGCGCGAACAGCGTTTTTATCTCTTCGATGGCGAGCAGCCGTTCAACGTCTGTCATTTGCTTCCCGTCAAGTTTATGGGTGCTAATCTGCGTTCAAGCGAATGAATGCGCAATCAGGTTTGAGGGAATGATGGCCGAATCAGTGCCGCCCACGATGACAGTCATCGAAATCAGCCAGCCGGGCGGACCGCAGGTTCTGAAGCCGGTTCAACGCCCCGTGCCGCAAGCGGCGACCGGCGAAATTCTGATTCGCGTATCGGCAGCCGGCGTAAACCGCCCCGACCTGCTGCAACGCCAGGGCAACTATCCGCCGCCGCCGGGCGCCAGCGACATTCCCGGGCTTGAAGTCGCAGGCCGTATCGCCGCGCTGGGTGAGGGCGTGACGGGCTTTGCGGTCGGCGACGCGGTCTGCGCCCTGCTGGCCGGCGGCGGCTACGCGGAATATGCCGCGGTGCCGGCTGTGCAATGCCTGCCGCTCCCTGCCGGACTATCGATGATCGAGGCCGCCGCCCTGCCCGAGACGTTGTTTACCTGCTGGACCAACCTGATCGACGGCGGGCATCTGGCTGCGGGTCAGACGGTTCTGATCCATGGCGGCTCGTCGGGGATCGGCACCACCGGCATCCAACTCGCCAAGGCGCTTGGCGCGCGCGTCTTCGTGACCGCCGGCTCAGCCGAGAAATGCGCCGCCTGCCGGGCGCTCGGCGCCGATTTGGCGATCGACTACAAGACCGACGATTTTGTAAAGGCAGTCAAGAATGCGACTGACGGCAAGGGTGTCGATGTCGTTCTGGATATGGTTGGGGGCGACTATGTTCGCCGCAATATCGAAATCATGGCTCAGGGCGGGCGGCATGTGAGCATCGCAAGCCTAGCCGGTGCGGAAGCGACGATCCCGATCTTTCGGATCATGCAAAAGCGGCTGATCCTGACCGGATCGACTCTGCGCGCTCGTAGCGCGGGGGAAAAAGGCGCCATCGCGGCGCGGCTTTACGAGACTGTCTGGCCGATGATTGCGGCGGGAAGACTGAAGCCGCTGATCCACGCGACTTACCCGCTGGTGCAGGCCGGCGAGGCGCATCGTGCGCTCGAAGCCGGCGATCATATTGGAAAGATCGTGCTCACAATCGATTAAGCGATCGAAAATGTTAAAAAACGCTGGAAAAATTCACAATGAGCCGCCAGATGTGGCATAGCTGCGCCGTTCAATTGGGCAGAGCAGCCTTTCACCCACAAGATTGGCCCCAAATCGGGCAAGGCGAACCACGCCAGCCAAAAGGAAGACCAAGGAAGTATTATGGCTAATCCGTTGATGCCGAAAGCAACTGCCGTATGGCTGGTTGAGAATACCAGTCTTACGTTCGACCAGATCGCCGATTTTTGCGGCTTGCATCGTCTGGAGATTCAAGGCATCGCCGATGACGAGGTCGCTATCGGTATGGTCGGCCTCGACCCGGTTGCCGGCGGACAGGTGACACAGGAAGAGATCGAACGCTGCGAGAAGGACCCGGCCACCCGGCTGGTGCTCGTTACCAAGGACTTGCCGGCGCCGAGCAAACGCGGCAAAGGCCCGCGCTATACGCCCGTGACCAAGCGCGGCGATAAGCCTGATGCGATTGCCTGGCTGCTGAAAAGCGCGCCCAACCTGTCGGACACCCAGATCGGCAAGCTGATCGGCACGACCAAAACGACAATATTGGCGGTTCGCACCCGCACGCACGAGACCAGTTCGACGATCAAACCGCGCAGTCCGGTAATGCTGGGCCTGTGCACTCAACCCGAACTGGACGACGCCATGGCGCGCGCGCGCAAGCGCACCGGCAAGCCGGACCCCGAACCGGCGATCTATGAAGGCGACGTCGCTTAAGGCTGAACATGGAAGCGGCGCCATTCGGCGCCGCTGGGATCATGATGTGATTGATATCGTGACGGTCACGATATCAATGGGTTGAGACGCTCTATCTCTTCCTTCAGTCGCAATTTTTCATATTTCAACTTTTTGATCGCGATCGTATCCGGCGCCGGTCTGTGCTGCTCGTGGTCGAGAGTCCGATCGATATTGGCATGCTTAGAGCGAAGCGTTGAAACATGAGACTCAAGAGACATGAGACACCTCAATGTTGACGTCACGGCGGGTCGAAAACCTCCCGTCTGATTGAGACGATATCACTCTGAGGATCGCTGAATAGTCTTGAAAATGGGATTCTTTGACCCACCCCTTATGATTTTTTCTCAGTCTCCGAGGCAGATTCCCAGCGCCCGTGCGGTCCGAACCAAGCCGCTGTTGATATCCACGGCTTGATATCTGGCGATGGCGTCGGCCAGCGGTACGTCGATCACCCGGCGATTCTGCCAGGCCACCATGCGATCGAACTTATGCTCGGCGATCAGATCGACCGCATGGACCCCGAAGGCCGTGCCGATGAGGCGATCCTGTGCCGACGGCGGGCTGCCGCGCTGAACATGGCCAAGCACAGTGACCCGCGTTTCGGCGCCCGTAGCGTCTGCAATCAGGTCCGCCAGATACTGACCGATGCCGCCCAATCGGCGCGCGCCGCCGCGATGTTCGACCTTAAGCACCTTGCCTTCGACCGTGCGGACCGCCTCGGAAACGACAACCAGTGCGGAATTTCGGCCCTGCGCCCGCAGTGCCTCGATCTTCTGTGCGACCTTGCCAAGGTTGTAGGGAATTTCGGGCAACAGAATGACGTCGGCGCCGCCGGAAATACCTGCATGAAGCGCAATATGGCCCGCGTCGCGCCCCATCACCTCAAGCACCATCACGCGGGCGTGGCTGGCGGCCGTGGGCTGGAGTCGATCGAGCGCCTCGGTCGCAACCGAGACGGCCGTGTCGAATCCGACTGAGGTTTCGGTAAGCCCGATGTCATTGTCGATCGTCTTGGGAACGCCCACGAGGGCTATACGCCCCTGCTGGGCCAGACGACGCAAAATAGCGAAAGAACCGTCGCCGCCTATGCCGATCACCGCGTCCAGGCCAAGCTCGCGGACGCCCGCTATAATCTCAGCCGATCGGTCCTTGACGCCGCGGCCGGGCCCCAGCGGAAAGGCAAACGGGTTGCCCTTGTTGGTGGTACCCAGAATCGTGCCGCCCAAACGCAACATATTGCCGTCGACCGCGGAAAGATCGAGCTCGCTATAGCGTAAAGGTCGGTCCAGCAGCCCCATCGTGCCGTCACGAATGCCCAGTACACGCCATCCATAGTGATGCGCTCGGTGGACCACTGCGCGAATCACGGCATTCAAGCCGGCGCAATCGCCGCCGCTGGTCAGAATGCCTATGGTTTTGGCCGTCATAATTTCATCCGCACGACTCTAAATGCGCTTTATTCGCATAACGCCGCATTCCCGCACGGTTCAACAGCTTTGACCAGTACCCCGGCAGGGCGCCCATATCTTTCTTGCGCCTCAAACCGCTTGACGCAACACAGTGTCGCGCCATATCTTGGGAAATAGTTCTAAACGACCAGTGCTGTGAGCGCGCGCGAGCGTCGGCAGCGACGGCCGGGGTAAAGCCCGAGAAGGGGATTGTTATGTTCGATAAGCTGATTGATGAATCGGTCGGGTTGCCCGAGATTCAACACCTTCTCAAGGATTGGTCCGGCGGAATCATCGTATTCGTCGTGCTGCTTCTGGCGGTCGAGCTGTTGCTGCGCACCTTCGAATGGTGGACCGCAAGGCAGGAAGGCAGGGAACGCGACCTTCTGCCCAAGGACGCGATCGCCAATCTGCTGACCACGTCGATCTATAACCTGACGCTGCGCGGTTTCGGCGCCGGCGCGATGATCGGCCTCGCCTTTTTGGGCTATCAGCACAGCCACTGGCGCATCCCGCTCAACTGGTGGACTTTGCCCGCCTATGTTCTCGCCGCCGAGTTCTGGTCCTATTTCTTCCACCGCATGATGCATGAGATGCGGGTTTTCTGGGCCGATCACTCTGTGCATCACAGTTCCGAAGAATTCGACTTCACGACGGCCCAACGCTTCCACCTGCTCGAGTGGGTGCCGAAATTGATCGTATTCCCGCTTCTGGCGATGATCGGCTTTCACCCGGGCGTGCTGTTTCTCTTCACGATCTTGGCCGGGATTCAGTTGATCTGCCACACGGCGCGGTTCGGCCGCTGGGGCTGGTGGGATATTTATTTCGTCTCCCCGACCATTCATGGCGTCCACCATGCCCGCAACCCGATCTACATGGATCGCAATTTGGGCGGCGCACTGAATGTTTGGGACCATATTTTCGGGACCTATCAGAACGCGACCGACGAAAAGCTGGTCTACGGCATCACCCATGCGGTGAAATCCAACAACCCCTTCAAGGTGCTGTTCTGGGAATATGGCTTCCTGGGCCGCGACTTCTGGCATGCGCCGACCTGGAAAGATAAGGTCGTCGTTCTGTTCGGACGTCCGGGCGAGACTTTCGAGGTTCCGCCAAAGGGCGCGGCGCATGGCGATTCCGCCCCGGTCACCACGACTGCGGATGCATTACCGGTCGACGCCGTCCCGGCCTGAACCAAACCCGGCTTTTCAGACAGCCCCTCTCCTTTCAGGTAGTGCCGTGAATTTCGATTATTATACCGTGCTGTCCGTTATCGGCGCTCTGACGCTGTTGGCGACTCTTAAACTGACGCTGACCGGTCGGGTGACGATCGGCCCGCAGAAAAAGAATTTCATCCTGTTCCATCCGATCTGGCTGGGCGCGCTGGTGGTGATGGTGCCCTATGTCATCGGCGAATATCTGAAAGGCACGATCTCACCCTGGCCTGTCGCCGCCTTCACCGCGGCGCAGGACAAGGCCGGACTTTGGGCCGGTGTACTTGCTGGCATCTCGACGACGACTGTCGATCTGTGGCTTTTCTGGACCACGGCGACGGCCTTGCTGACATTTACCCAACCGATGGCGACGGCCTATGAGCCGATTCCCAAATCGATGCATAAATATTTCCACCTCGTGAACCTGCTCGCGGGCGCCTATGTGATCTACAAGGCGCTCAATGGCCATGCCGCCTGAAGGATTGATTGTGACCAGCGAGCCCAAATCGACCCCCGCCCCGTTCCAGCCCAATGACCGGCGCTGGCTGAAGCGGTTTAACGCCATTGAAATTCTGGGTGTGCTGGTTGGGCTTGCCGCCTGCTCCACCGGGACGATCGGCACGATCATCGGCGTGCCTGTGATTTTGGCGGCGCTCTATAGCGCTTTCTTCATTCCGCCTAAGATCAATCGCGGGCTTTATATCGGCAAATGCCCACATTGCGGCGCCGAAATGTCGGCAACGCATTATCAAACGGAAGTGGATTGCCCGAGCTGTGGCCGGGACGTGGCCGTGCGGGACAGCCGTTTTGTAGCCATTACGAAACCAGGGGCATCCAAGGCCGCCTGACCGGAACGCAGGGGTCTTCTTTAGGCAGACCCGACGCCGCTCAAGGCCTTAATCTTCTGTCCGCAGCGGCGCTGCCATTCCACGCCGACATAGGCGGCAAGGCCGGCCGCGACCTGATACACGGGCTTCCAGCCTTCGCCGAACCCATAGACCAGCGTGCCGAATGCGACGACCGCGAAAACGATCGCCAGAGTACGTGTCGTTTTTACACGTGCCAACGCGTTGTCGTTCGATTGTGATTGTGCCGTCATCCCCGGTCTCCACAGCTTTTTCGTCAACAGACATTGACGTCTCGCATGATGCATCACATTGTGCCATCATAGTCAAGGCTTCACCTTGGCAGGCTGCGGCACCAGCCGCATCATGACATGAATCAAAGAGGCGAAGCCGTATCAATTTTATAACGGCAACGGGCCAATAACACTCAGGACGAAAAATGGCGGGGCAAGTGGACGTAGCAAAATCGACCGAGGCGAAATTCGTACCGGAAGATCGCAAGGGGCTGCACAAGCCCAATTCCATCGAGTGGATGCTGATGGTGACGGGTATCGCCATTTGCGGCATCGGCTCTTGGGCGATCTTGGTCGGGCTGGCGATCTTTTTCGCCTCATTCTACAGCGGCTTTTTCATCCGACCGCCGATCAACCGTGGACTTTATTTCGGCTCCTGCCCGCATTGCGGCGCTTTGATGTCGGCGACCCATTATCAGGAAAAGCTGGATTGCCCGAGCTGCCAAGGCATGGTGCGCATCCATAACGGGCGTTACGAGGCGATTTAAGGCACAGCAAAGGCGCCCGCCTGTGTGACATATGTTTCCCGATCGGGCGCTTTTGTGCTATTTCGTCGTCAGTTCCGTGCATGGGAAATGGCTTTTACTAAATGAGCGAAGAGGATGTGCTGCGTCGTAAGCTCGACGAGCTTAAGACTGAGCACCGCGACCTCGACGATGTCATCGACCGTCTCGCTCACCAATTTCCCTATGACCAACTGAAACTGCAGCGACTGAAGAAGCGAAAGCTCGTGCTTAAAGATTTGATTGCCAGATGTGAGAGTCAGCTCCTGCCGGATATCATCGCCTGATGACATCCGACATCAGCCATAACCAACCGGGCAGCCCGCTGGTCGGCATCATCATGGGCAGCCAGAGCGATTGGGCTACGATGCGCCACGCAGCCGAGTTGCTGGAGCAGTTCGGTGTGCCGCATGAGCGCCGGATCATTTCCGCCCATCGCACGCCCGACCGTATGGTCGAATATGCCAAATCTGCCAAGACGCGGGGTCTTAAGGTGATCGTCGCCGGCGCCGGCGGCGCGGCCCATCTCCCCGGTATGGTGGCGGCGCTGACCAGCCTGCCGGTATTGGGCGTGCCGATCGAATCTAAAAGCCTGTCGGGGCTCGATTCTCTGCTGTCCATCGTGCAGATGCCCGGCGGAATTCCCGTCGGCACATTGGCGATCGGGATTCCCGGCGCGAAGAATGCGGGGCTGCTGGCCACCGCGATCATTGCCCTCAACGACGCGGCTGTGGCTGAAAAACTGGAAGCTTGGCGCCGTGCCCAGACCGACGCGGTTAACGAAAGCCCGACCGACCAATCACCATGAAGCGGAGCAATTCATCAGGGTCCGGAGGGGAACCGCTTCCTCCCGGCAGCACGATCGGTATTCTCGGCGGCGGACAGTTGGGCCGTATGACCGCGATGGCGGCTGCGCGGCTGGGCTATCGGGTCCATGTCTTTACACCTGAGGCCGACGGTCCCTGCGCCCAGGTTGCAGCCGCGCAGACCGTCGCCGCCTATGACGATTTCGCCGCCCTGTCGGCCTTCGCCGATGCGGTCGATGTAGTAACGCTCGAATTCGAGAACGTCCCGTTGGCGACTGCCGATTTCTTAAGCCAACGCCGGCCGTTCTACCCATCCCCCGCCTGCCTGGCTGTCACCCAGGTGCGCACCGCGGAAAAGAGCGAGGTCAACAAGCTGGGCTTTGCGACCGCGCGCTGGGCGCCAGTACACAGCGCCGACGCGCTTGAACATGCCCTGGCGATTATCGGCGGATCGGCTGTGCTGAAGACCAATCGCTTCGGTTATGACGGCAAGGGCCAGGTCAAGATCGGCCCGGGCGACGACGCGGCGGCGGCCTGGGCCAGCCTGAAAACCGACGATGCGATCCTGGAAGGCTTCGTCGACTTCGTGCGCGAGATTTCGGTGGTGCTGGTCCGTGGGCAGAACGGCCTGATCGAGGCCTATCCCGCGGTCGAGAACCGGCATCGCGATCATATCTTGTCCGAGACGATCGTGCCTGCCGCCATATCCCGCTCGCTGGCGGCTGAGGCTGAGAGGATGGCCGCTTCGATCGCCGGCGATATGGATTATGTCGGCGTGCTGGCGGTGGAGATGTTCGAGACGCGCGATGGGCGGCTGCTGGTCAATGAGCTTGCTCCTCGGCCGCATAACTCCGGACATTGGACGATCGAAGGTTCAACCACCAGCCAGTTCGAACAGCTCGTCCGCGCCATATGCGGCTTGCCGTTGGGCTCCGTCGATTGGCGTCCGTCCCGGATGATCAATCTCATCGGCGACGATGCACTGAGTTGGCAGGACTATGTCGCCGACCCGGCGGCCCATTTGCATCTTTACGGCAAGCCTGAGATCAGGCCGGGCCGCAAAATGGGCCACGTGACCTGGGTCTTGCCGGCACCATAACAACAGCGCGGCCGGCATTGCCGTAACGCAAAGAGGGGATTTTATCGTTGACCACAGCATCGCGTTTTGAAGGCAAGACTGTCATCGTGACCGGTGCGGCATCGGGCATCGGCCGGGCCGCACTGATCAGGCTGGTGTCGGAAGGCGCCATCGCGCTGGCGGTCGATCTGAACGAGGCCGGGCTGGCCGAAACCCAGGCTGCAGCAACATCTGCCGCCTGCCACGGCGGCAGAATTTCGGTCACCGTCGCCTCGATATCCGATGAGGCCGACGTTAAGCGGGCCGTTGCCGACTTCGTTGAGCGCGAGGGAAAGCTGGACGTGCTGGTCAATATGGCCGGCATATTGCGCTCGACCCACACCCAAGAGACGACGCTCGAGCAATTCATGCTGCTGATCCAGGTCAATCTGGTCGGCACGTTCCTGTTTTGCCGCGAGGCGCTGCCGCATCTGCTGGAGACCAAGGGCAATATCGTCAATGCCTCCTCGACCTCGGTGGAATATGGGCACCCCTATATGGCGGCTTATTCCGCCAGCAAGGGCGCCGTCGCCGCGATGACCCACTCTCTGGCCTGGGAGTATATGCGGCGCGGCGTACGGGTGAACGCGGTGGCGCCGGGGGGCATCGTGACACCGCTGGTAATCGCGACGCCCGCCGGCTTTCCTGAAGGCGTCGATCGCAGCCTGTTCCTGCATATGACCCCGCCCGACCAGAAATTCGGCATGCCCGACAATGTTGCCGGCGTCATCGCCATGCTGGCCTCATCCGACGGCGCCCATATCAACGGCGAAATCATCCGCATCGACGGCGGCGTGCATAGCTAAAAGGGGCAGCAAGGCAAGTTGCCCACCGCATTCTCTGTGCTACAACGCCGCCATTGCGATTTCAGCATTCAGGATTATCGAGATGAGTAACGCCGGCTTCCGCATCGAAAGCGACACCATGGGCAAGGTGGAGGTTCCCGCCGACCGTTATTGGGGCGCACAGACCCAGCGGTCGCTGCAGAACTTCAAGATCGGCGGGGAGCGTATGCCGCCGGCTTTGGTGCGCGCCCTGGGCATCCAGAAACGCGCCTCGGCACAGGCCAATATCGCCCTTGGCGCATTGGATGCGAAGATCGGCGCGGCGATCGTGCAAGCCGCGACGGAAGTGATCGACGGCAAAATGGCCAACGAGTTTCCGCTGGTCGTCTGGCAGACCGGGTCCGGCACCCAGACCAACATGAACGCCAACGAAGTCATCTCGAACCGCGCAATCGAGCTGCTGGGCGGGGAGATGGGGTCAAAAAAGCCGGTCCATCCTAACGACCATGTCAATATGGGCCAGTCGTCGAACGACAGTTTCCCGGCCGCGATGCATATCGCTGCGGTCGAGGAGATCGAGCGGCGGCTGCTGCCGGCTCTGGAACTGTTGCATGGCGCGCTGCAGGCCAAATCCGATGAATTCAGCCATATCGTCAAGATCGGCCGCACCCATCTGCAGGACGCGACGCCGCTGACGCTCGGCCAGGAATTCTCAGGCTATGCAACTCAGGCCAAATACAGCATCGCACGCGTGAAGGGCGCCCTGCCCCGCCTGCTGCAACTGGCGCAGGGCGGCACCGCAGTCGGCACCGGGCTGAATGCGCGTATCGGCTTTGCAGAGAAGTTCGCCGAGGAGGTGGCCTCGATCACCGGCCTGCCGTTCGTTACCGCCGAGAACAAGTTCGAGGCGCTGGCCGCGCACGACGCGCTGGTCGAGGTATCGGGCGTGTTGAACACGCTGGCTGCGTCCTTCATGAAGATCGCCAATGACATCCGCCTGCTGGGCTCGGGACCGCGTTGCGGGATCGGTGAGTTGAACCTGCCTGAAAACGAACCTGGCTCATCCATCATGCCGGGCAAGGTCAACCCGACCCAGTCTGAGGCGATGACGATGGTTGCAGCCCAGGTGATGGGCAACCACGTGACTGTGACCATCGCGGGCGCGACCGGCCATTTCGAGCTCAACGTCTTCAAGCCGGTCATCATCTATAACGTGCTGCAATCGATCCGCCTGCTGGCCGATGCCGCCGATAGCTTTACCCGTAACTGCCTGGTCGGGATCACCGCCAACGAAGAACGGATCAACAAGCTGCTCTATGAAAGCCTGATGCTGGTTACAGCTCTCAACCCCCATATCGGCTATGACAACGCCGCCAAGGTGGCGAAGAAGGCCCATGCCGAAGGAACAACCCTGCTGCAGGCTGCCGAGGCGCTGAACCTGCTGACTGCGGAGCAATTCGCTGCCTGGGTGAAGCCGGAAGATATGATCGGCCCGTCATAGGAGGGTTAGCCCGCTGGCCTTGCGCAAATACTCTGTCCGCATCGCGGGCCACCCGACATCAATCAGCCTGGAGCCGGAATTTTGGGCTGCATTCGGGCGGGCGGCGGAAAAGCGCGGGACCAGCGTTAGCGCGCTGATCACGGCCATCGATGCAAAGCGCATCGACGGGCTGTCCAGCGCAATCCGTCTGTTCGTGCTGGCCGATCTGGAGGGGCGAGAAACCGCTATTTGATGACGGTTGCCTGATCGTCCTGGCGATAAACCACGCCGGCCTTCATCACGAATTTCACATGCTCCAGCTCGGCGACATTGGCCAGCGGGTCGCCCTGAACGGCGACGATGTCGGCATATTTGCCGGGAGCGATGGCGCCCAGGTCGTCACCCAGGTGGCCCAGCACTTTGGCTGCCGTCGCAGTCGCCGCCTGGATCGCCTGCATCGTTGTCATGCCCCACTCGACCATCTTGGCGAATTGCTTGCCGTTGTCGCCGTGGGGATAGACGCCGGCATCGGTGCCGAAGGTCATGATGACCCCGGCTTGCACCGCTTTCTTGAAGGTTTCGCGCTGGGCGCGGCCGATCGACCGCTCCTTCTCCAGGCTTTCGGGCAGGATGCCCATCTTGGCGCCCTCGCTGAGGATGAAGTCGTCGTTGTAGATATCCATGTCGAAGACTGCGCCCTTGGCCTTCGCCAGCGCGATGCCGTCTGCGTCGGCGAGGCTCGCATGTTCGATCGTATCGACACCGGCGCGGATCGCGTCGGCAATCCCCGAAGTGCCGTGTGCATGGGCGGCGACCTTGAGCCCCAACATATGGGCTTCATCGACCGCGGTCTTCATTTCGTCATAGGTCAGTTGCTGCCCGCCAACCGAATCGCCTTTGGACAGAACGCCCCCGGTGGCGCAGATCTTGATCAGGTCGGCGCCGTATTTATGGATCTCGCGCACTTTCTTGCGAACCTCTTCGACGCCGTCCGCAACGCTCTCACGCGTGTCGTGATAGCGTTCCGGCAGCAAATTTTCGTCGCAATGCCCGCCGGTCGCTCCGATAGGCGGGCCGGAGACGAAGAGGCGCGGTCCGATCGTTTCGCCGCTGTTGATTGAATCCCTGAGCGCCACATCCGCATAGCCGGCGGCCCCGACGTTGCGCAGCGTCGTGAACCCCGCCTGAAGCGTCTTGGCCGCGTTGGCGACGCCGCTGACCGCCTGCTGCGGCACCGACACAATCAGCGAACGCAAGCCCGCGCGATCGGGACGCGAGGTGATATGCGTGTGCATATCGATAAGACCGGGCAGGATGGTTTCCCCCGCGAGGTCGAGTTTGCGCGCGTCCGCCGGCGCGGCAAGGGTCGCAGCCGTGCCAACAGAGACGATGCGATCGTCCTTGATGATGACCGCCGGTGAAGTGACAGTCTTACCCCCCAGCCGGGTCGATCATGCGTCCCGCGGTCAGATAGATCGTCTCGGCTTGGGAACCGCTGAATGCGGTGCAGGTCAATAGGCCCAAGGCCATCGCGGTTATCGTCGATTTCATCAATCAATCTCCGCATCATGTTCAAGCCTGAAACTCGTGATAGGGTTTCAGTAAATTCGGCTGGTCGTCAATATGACGTCGGGCCCAATCGACAGACTGGAGCAGTTTTCGGTGAGCGAGATCGTCAATCTACGTCAGGCGCGCAAGCGGCTGGTCCGCGCGGCCCAGGAAGAAACGGCAGCCACCAACCGGGCCAAACACGGTCAGACCAAGGCCGAGCGCAACTTGAAGCAGGCGCAAGCCGATAAGCTGCGCAGGGTACTCGACGGCGCGAAACGCGAAGAGCCGATAGAATAAGAAAGGGCGGCCGAAGCCGCCCTTTCTATCTCAGTTACTGATGCGATCAGAATGTGTGCCGGAATATCCAGAACAGACTGCCCGACAGCGCGATGGCAACCGGCAAGGTCAGAACCCAAGCCATCGCCAGGTTTCTGACCGTACTCCATTGCAGACCCGAGCCGTTCGCCATCATCGTACCGGCGACGCCGGACGACAGGACGTGGGTGGTCGAGACCGGCAGGCCCAGGCCGTCGGCTGCACCGATCACCGACGCGGCGATCAATTCAGCTGCCGCGCCCTGACCATAGGTCAGATGCGACTTGCCGATTTTCTCGCCGACGGTGACGACGATACGCTTCCAGCCGATCATCGTGCCCATGCCCAGTGCAACCGCCACGGCGACCTTCACCCAGGTCGGGATGAACTTGGTCGCGTTGTCGATCTGCTTATGATAGGCGTCGATCGCCAGCTGGTCCTCAGCCGCCATCGCCGGCTTGCCGGCCTTTTTCATGATCCTCAGCGCCTCACCCGACAGATACATGTCGTTGCGGACGTTACCCACGGTTTCCGGCGGGATCTTCGAGATCGACTGATAGGCTGCCACTTGGTCGCGGATGTCCTTGGTCAGCGATTGAACTGCCGGGACCGTCTCCGGCGTCAAATCATGGGTGCGAACATAACGCGTCACCTCGGCACGAATATCGGCCGGGGCTGGCCCTTCCGCGTAGTGGCTGAGCATCGTCGAGGCGCGGTCGGACATAGCGACAAAGGTCTGGATCTGATCCTCGTGCATCGAGCGGTTGAGCGCATAGGCGGTCGGCACGGTGCCGATCAGTATCAGCATGATGAGACCCATGCCCTTTTGACCGTCGTTGGAGCCATGGAAGAAGCTGACCAGCGTGCAGGTAAGAACGAGCAGTCCGCGGATCGCGAACGGCGGCGGCTTGTTTCCGGTCGGCGCCTTATATAGCGCGGGAATGTGGATAAAGGTCTTCATCAGCCAGAGCAGTCCGCCGGCCAGCACGAAGCCGAAGAGCGGTGAGGCGAGCAGGGAATAGCCGATCTTCGTCGCCTGTCCCCAATCGACGCCGCTGGTGCCGTTTGGGCCGCCCATGAGCTGGTTCATCAGACCCACACCGATGACCGAGCCGATTAGCGTGTGCGAGCTCGATGCCGGCAGCCCCAGCCACCAGGTTCCAAGGTTCCAGATAATCGCCGCGATCAGCAACGCGAACACCATCGCGAAGCCGGCGCTGCTGCCGACCTGAAGGATCAGTTCGACCGGCAGTAGCGAGACGATCGTGAACGCGACCGCGCCGCTCGACGCAAGAACGCCGATCAGGTTCCAGGTTCCCGACCAGACCACTGCAAAATTGGCGGGTAGCGAGTGAGTGTAGATGACGGTGGCGACCGCGTTGGCGGTATCGTGAAAGCCGTTCACGAATTCAAAGCCGAGCGCGATGGAGAGAGCGATGCCGAGAAGAAGATAGGGGAGGACCGATGACGTGTGGACGACATCGAGGTCCGCAATCAGTTGGCTCGCCGCCCAGCCAGCCCCGGCCAGGATGACAACGGCAAGCAGAACATTCGTAATCTTACTGGATGAATTATCTAAAGGATGGGGCGCTACGTCGTGCAGCGTCGCGGTCGAATCGGTCATGGCAATCCTCTCGGCCGTATGGAAATGCGAGCGAGAGGTAGCAAACCCAACCCCTTCTGTCATCATTTAGTTTCATATTATTTGATCTATATATCATCTGTATATTATCTTTTATTCACCATATCCAGAGATCGTAGGATCCTATAGCGCTGACACAACTGATTGTGGACGCGGACCACTTTAACGGGTAGGCAGGTCGAGCCGCGGCCTGAGAGGCCGACCGTTCGGAGCCGGTATGAGCAATTTTTCCATGTCCGATCTACCGCCCGCCGCCAACAGCTTCCTCAGCCTGCTGATCGCCTTTATGCTTGGCACGCTGATCGGTCTGGAGCGGCAATACCGCCAGCGCACCGCCGGATTGCGCACCAACGTGCTGGTGGCAATTGGCGCGGCAGCTTTCGCCGACATGGGCATGCGACTGTTGGGACCGGAGGGTGCGACACGCATCATCTCCTACATCGTGTCAGGCATCGGCTTCTTGGGCGCAGGTGTCATCATGAAGGAGGGGGCACATGTCAGGGGCCTGAACACCGCAGCGACGCTCTGGAGCACGGCGGCAGTCGGCGCCTTCGCCGGGTCGGGCCTGCCGATAGAGGCAGCGATTCTGACCGTCTTCGTTCTGGCCGGAAATACGCTGCTGCGTCCCCTGGTGAACTACATAAACCGCCAACCGATGGACGAGGCGGTCACAGAGGCCATGTATCGCGTCCACGTCGTTACCGCGCCAGCCAATGTGGCGGCGGCGCGCGATCTGCTGTTCCTTGAACTGGAACGGGCGAATTATCCGATAAGGGAAATCGAGACATTGTCCGAAGGCGACGGGCCCGTCGAATTGGCCGCCATTCTGGTGCCGACCACCGCGGACCCGGACGAGTTGGACACAATCGTCGGCGAACTCAAAAAAGACCGCAAAATCGACAGCGCTACCTGGACGGTCAGTACGACCAATTGATCGGCTATCCGCGCAACCGCCCGGCCATCTCGATCACGCGCAGAGTTTCGTCCCATTTGACGAGCTTTGCGGCAGCGGCCGGTTTGACCCAGCAAACATCGTCCACATCGCTGGCGGCAAGCGCTTCGCCGCCGGTCCATTCGGCGGACACTTCAACCAAAGTATAGTGGAATTGCGGGTGCCCGTCCGCGTCGCGCAACACCGAATCGACGACGGTTACGATATTCGTCGGCCGAACGGTCAGGCCGGTTTCTTCAAAGACCTCACGGATGGCGGCCTCAAAGACGGTTTCTCCCACAGCCTGGGCCCCGCCGGGAATGCTCCACTCGCCTAGGCGAGGCGGTCGCCCCCGGCGAACCAGCAGAATTTCATCATCCTGCCAGACGACAACACCGACGCCGACCCACGGCCGATCGGGATATTCGCGCGGGTCGCGCGACGCCCCTCGATCCGTCAATACATGTGCTGCCCGCCGTTGATCGACAGGGTCGATCCGGTGATGAAGCCAGCATTATCGGACACCAGGAACCTGACACCGCGCGCGATTTCGTCGGCATGCCCGAGCCTGCCAACAGGTATGCGGGCGATGATCTTTTCCAACACGACCGGCGGGACTGCGCGGACCATGTCGGTATCGATATAACCCGGCGCGATTGCGTTCACGGTAATGCCGCGGGCAGCGCCTTCTTGCGCCAGCGCCTTGGTAAAGCCGTGAATGCCCGATTTTGCCGCAGCGTAATTTACCTGCCCATATTGCCCCATCTGTCCGTTGACCGAACCGATATTGACGATTCTGCCGAAACTGCGCTCGCGCATTCCGTCGAACACGGCATTGCACATATTGAAGCAGGAACTGAGATTCGTGCGGATGACCTCGATCCACTGATCATGCAGCATCTTGTGCATGGTGGCGTCGCGCGTAATGCCGGCATTGTTCACCAGAATATCTACCGGGCCCAACGACTCTTCGATTTTTTGCACGGCGGCGGCACAGGCTTTGAAGTCGCCTACATCCCATCTCCAGACCGGGATATTCGTCGCCGTTTTGAACGCCTCGGCCTTGGCTTCGTCTCCGCCGAAGCCGGCAGCAACCTTATAGCCGGCGTCGCGCAACCTGATCGATATAGCCTCGCCGATACCGCGCGTTCCGCCAGTTACGATCGCCACACGTTCGCTCATCGCCGCACTCCCCGTTTGCTCAGCCGGATCATAGAGGGGCGGCCGAGCAAGCTCCATATATCTCTTTGTGATTTTTTCCGCACCGTGGTCTGTTGCCTGCAGCAATCGCCGTGCTTGTACGGCGGAAAGGATCGGGGAAGATGTTAGCCGACAACACCGTTCTGATAACCGGGGCCTGGGAGGGTTTGGGCCGTGGAATCGCGCTGGCGGCCGGATCTGCGGGCGCAGCGGTCATTGTCAGCGCGCTCGACAGAGACCGCGCGGAGGATGTCGCCAGCGAAATCCGGGCGCGTGGCGGAAGGGCCGTGGGCATCGCCTGCGACGTTACGCAGCAAGCGGACCTGGCCGCGGCGGTCGGCGTTGCGCAGGCCGAATACGGCCGGCTGGATGCCTTTATCCACAATGCCAACGAATCGGGTTCGGCCGCGCGCGCGGTCGAGGACATAACTGACGATGACTGGGCTCCGGCGATCGCCGTCGGACTGCGGCCGATATTCCTCGCCGCGCATGTGGTCTTGCCTGCCCTGGTCGAATCGCAGGGCAGTATGATCGTGATGACCTCCCCGGCAGGAATCGACGGCACCGCGACCTTGCCGGTCTATTCCGCGGTGAAGGGTGCGCAGCGCGCCTTTGTGAAAAGCCTGGCGCGCGAATGGGGGCCGCGTGGTGTCAGGGTGAACGCCGTGTCGCCTTCGGCCGTCACGCCGGCGCTTGCAGCCTATCTCGAGCGCGAACCGCAAATGCGTACGCACATGATCGACCGCGCGGCGCTCCGCCGGATGGGTGACGCAGAAAAAGATATCGGGCGGGCGCTGAACTTCCTGGTTTCGCGCGACAGCGGCTTCGTGACAGGTCAGACGCTGATCGTCAGCGGCGGCGCGATGATGCTCTAATCGGTGACGATCGGGCGCTTGACCACTGCCTGCGCGACCGCCGCCCCGACAAGAAGCAGGCCGACGGCCAGAAACACCTGGTGATTGCCGATCGCCTGTCTGAGGGGGGTCATGATCGGCGGGTTGAGGAAATTGCCGATATAGGTCGCGGTATACATAAATCCGAGTGCGCGGCTGCGCGCTTCTGGGGGCGCCCTGTTCAGCACCAGATTGGTAAGCAGCGGGATCAGGAACCCGCCGCTGAGACCGGAAAAGCCAACTCCCACAGCCGTCATGGTCAGGCTGTGGGATAGGCCGATCGTCAGGCCGCTCGCCGCCATTAGCGATAGGATCGCGCAGAAGGTCCAGCGATAGCCCAGGCGAACCACCACCCGGCCATATAGAAAGGCCCCCAACATATAGAGGATCGAACTGGCCAGCATGATGTAGGACTGCACCGAAGGTCGGGAAACGCCGTCGCCTGCAAGCACAAAGGAAATATGCAGGTTAACCATATTGGCCAGAAGATAGACGGGCATGAACAGGATGAAGATCGGCAATAGGCCTGCCAGCGACCCGCCATGAGTTTCAGCGGTGCGCTTAGGCTGCACTATGCTGGGGGGAACAGTCAGGATCCCGATCGGCAGAACGATCAGAGCACCCAGGAAAAGGGCAAACGGGGCGTGCCATCCGCCGAAGCCTTCGGCGATATGACCGGCGAGCGGGAGGCTGACGATTCCCATCAGCGACACAAACGCCCCCTGATAGCCGACAACCCGCGAACGGGCCGGACCGGAGAAGCGCTCACTGACCAGAGCATAGGTTGAAACCGCGATGCCTGACGAACCGAACCCTTGAAGCAGGCGCAAAGTCAGCAGGATGACGGGGCTGTCGAAAAACATGCAGCCCGAGCCTGCCACACCATACAGCGCCAAGGCCGCGAACAGCAGATTGCGCCGCCCGATCCGCCGTTCAGCGATCCAGCCGGTAATCGGCGCACCGACCATGATGCCGATACCCGACATGGTCTCAAGCAGCTGTGCGATCAGCGCGCCGTGGGTGCCTCCGCCATAATAGGCGGCGATGGTCGATATGACCGGCATCAGCGCGATGACAAGCAGAACGTTGAACGAAATGCTGGACAGGATAACGACCAGTCCGATGCGGTCGCGAAGGCCCTTCAGCGGCACCACGGCATGGTCCTGCGGCAGCGCCGGAATTGGGGATTCTGTCTCGCTGATAGTCACTGGTCTGCTTCCCATCTGTTGCGCCGTCATTTGCATGCGGTCTATCTATCCTTGCAATGAAAGCAGGAAAAATGCGCCGCCGTCGAGCCGGCGTTTAGCAAATAATGGGGAATGCCATGCAGATCGACAGCGCCGACACGCGAATCGCGCAGATCATGAAGTTGGAGGAGCGTCGCCAGACCGCCATGATCGCGGCGGATTTTGCGACTTTGGACCAATTGCTGTCGGACGATCTGATCCATGTCCATGCCGGCGGTAATGCCGACACCAAGGCGCAGTATTTTACGCTGTTGAAGACATTATGCGCGTTCGTGGCGATAGAGCGCCCGAAAATTGATATTCGCTTCCATGGCGATGTCGCCGTCATAACGGGTCCGATGTCCCATACCGTGCGCATCATACCGACTGGGGATATCCGCAAGATGGATGCCTTCGGCACGCAAATATGGACGCCTCACGGCGACAGCTGGCATCTGGTTCTCTATCAGGCGACCGAGATCAAACCGCATGCCTGATTGTGAGCAGTCGATCGCGGAGCCAAACGGGACGTAGCCGGACTTAACTTCTGCGCGACAGATGCAATCCAACTAAGCGCGACAATAAGACTGCCGGAAATAGATGCCCGATAATCGCCTCCATATCCGTAAGACTTTTTGCGAATGGCGATTGAGGACTGACTGAACCGTCTCCAATTGTCGTCAGCGTGGCAAAGCTGAAATGAACCGCTTCCGCGAAGCGCACCGTCGCTCCGGGAGGCAAGCCCGAAATCGCACCGGGCGTGAAGAGCCAAAGACCTGTAAAGGCCAATGCGAACAGCAATGCGAGATTGAGATAGATGAATATCGCCCCAGCAATCCTGTGATGGTTTACTTCTCCCGGACCGAAAACTGCCCTCGCCATCACGGCCGTCACAAGAAAATTATATCCAAAGCTCATGGCGAGTGTTGTCGCCTGTGGGAGAAGACCGGGGACGAAGCGTGTCAGCAATGTCAGGCTGAAACTCGTTGCCAGCATCATCCGTAACCAGGTCGACTTCGCAATCAAAGCGATCGCAGTGCCCGCCAGAACCAACTGCAGCAAGCTAACAACACTGCGGTTCGCGTCGCCGGAACTGAGCGCGGGAACCGCGATAAACAGAAACAGTATCTCCAGCGCTAGCATCAGACTGAACTGCCATCCAGGCTCACGAGCGAAAAGGATACGGGGTAGCGCGGTGTGCTCGGGATGGGTGGGCTTGGATGTCATACAGCCTATAGGTGCAGGCGAAGCTGCCGGTTCCCTACCATGTATGAATTGTCGCGATTTGAGGATTAATCACCTGCGGGACCCTTTCGTCCGGATGAGCACGACTGCTGATAAAACGCCAGAACAAGATCCAACCTGAGATATCGTTCTCCGGAACCTCTTAATACGCGTTCACTCCGGCTGAAGCAGTCGGTGAAGATGCACAATAAAATAGCGGATCGTTGCATCATCGATCGTCGCCCGCGCCACCGACTGCCAAGCCTTATAGGCCTCGCCGTAGCTGGGGAAGATGCCGACAACATGAAGGTTGGACGGATCCTTGAACTCGGTCATCGTGCCGTGTTTCAATTCTCCGCCGAAAACCAAATGAAGAAGCTGTTCGTTGGGGTGGTGCTGGTGGTCGTCCACGGGCGGCTCCTGCTCGGTTAGCCTAGACTATCCCTGCGTCGGCAGGATGAAGCAAGACCACCGGGGCTGTTTCGCCGCGAAAAAAATGCCACTGTTTATTCTAGGAAACTTCCTGCCGCTTCGTGGGTTTCGTTGTCATGACAAATGAAATCCAAGATCCAGTTCTGGTGCCCGGCTCCGATCCCGACCCGGCATCACCAAATCATGCTCCGGTGAAATCCACCACGCAGGCGCGATCCGGCGTGACCTTCGGGACGATGCGCTGGGTACTAGCAATCTCGATCGTCGCTGTAGCAATCGTCCTTTCGGTCATATGGCTGAACGCCCGACACTGACGCTTCGCTGCGAGTTCGGCCACTATTTCTGATATTCGCGGTCCGGACCGTCGACCGGAGGAGCCGACATCGGCGCCTTGTTGAGCAGCGTGAAATTATGGCCATCCCACCGATAGGTGTCGATCGAGCCTGCCCTCTCGTTGTCCTCGTGGGTTTGAAACGCGAGAATGGGAGCCCCACCCTGCGGACTTGGCATAATCTGATAGCCCAGCGCGCGAACACCTCCGGTGTGGACGACTTCGCCGGAGGGCAATGTCACGAATAACTCGATCGATGCAGGCCCATCCCCGACAAAGATGTGGGGCTCGCCGGCGCAGGACAGGCGATGGGGATTGGCGATATAACCGGGCCGACCGTCACCGGTCAGATCGAGCGTTTCAATGGGATTATCGGACTGGAACCCTGCCGGGCAATCCTGTTTGGCCTGGGCCAGCCATGCCCCTACCGGCTGTGGGAGATTGACGCCCGTCGTGGCCGGGGCCCCGATTGCGGCGGGCATCGACAAGCCCAGAAGCAATGCCGCGGAGGTTATCGCGGCAGTACGGAAGTTGGATAAAGAGCGCATCTGAAAATGTCCCATCATATGTTCTGATCAGGAACGGGTTACGCGGAAAATTGGTTCCGCACGCAAAAATGTGAAACAGGCGGCGGTGCGGTCAGATGCCACGCCGATAATAAGAAGCAGGTCCAGGGTGGACTTGCGATAACCAATCCAGCAAATATGCCCAAAATCATATCCGGAGGATTCACATGCTGAAATATGTTATCGCCGCAACCGCGTTCGTGGCGCTTTCCACTACGGCGCAGGCCGGCACTCTGCAGAACGGCGTCTGGACGCCGAATTGCCCAGCGGTGCCGGGTGATCCGCCGGAATTCAACACAAAGAGCCCGGAGGCATTCAACAAGAGCCAGAAGGCCGTCCAGGAATGGCAGTCGGGCGTCATCGCCTATAACGACTGCATGAAGGGCGAAGTTAAGACCGACCAGGAAATCATCGTCGGCGCAGCCAACTCGAGCATCAAGAAACTGTCTGACGAGTTGAGCGGCCTGAGCGCAGCCCAGCAAGCGGCAGTTGAAACGCTGAAGAAAAAAGGCAGCCACTAAGCCGCTGCGATATGGCCGGGGCGGCGCAAACGCCTTCCCGGCCGATCTGATTACAGGGCACTTTGCGTTTTCGAGGATTGACGCATGGGCGAGGCCAAGCGGCGCAGCATCGCGGGACTTGCGCCGCGGATGAAAATGACCTGTTACGAAACCACCGCCGAGCCGATCAACATTCGGCCGGCCCCGCATGAACGCGCCTGGATGGACCAGTCGAACCAGGCATTTGCCTATCGCTGTCTTCCACTGGTTATCGCCAATTCTCACGGCTGGGAAATTCTGTCCCCCGTCGCCTTCGAGGCGGAATGGTCGGGCAGCAATGCGCTGGACGGCATCAAAATTACCCCACTGACCCCGTTCGGGGATTTTCCACCGGTGATGAGCCATTTCGGCGAGGGTGTTCTGACCTTTCATGTGCTGGGGTTGTTCCGTACCGACCCCAAGGTCAATCTTTGGGTAACGGGACCGGTCAACAGGCCCAAACACGGCATTCAGGCGCTGACAGGCGTGGTCGAGACCGATTGGTCGGTCGCCAGCTTTACGATGAACTGGAAATTCACAGCGCCGGGCGTGCGCATCCGTTTTGAAAAAGATGAGCCGTTCTGTTTCTTTTTCCCGCTGCCTCGCGGCACCCTGGATGAGATCGAACCTGAGATCAAATCGATCAGCGCCGCCGGCGACGATATTTACGGCGGCTATACCGCCTGGCGGGAAAGCCGCAGCAATTTCATCGAAACCCTGAATATTCCCGGCAGCGCTGCCGCAAAGGCGCGGTGGGAGCGGACCTATTTCCAGGGCGCACGCCCCGACGGGCTTCCCGGGCCCGCAGACCATCAGACCCGCATCCGGCTAAAGCCGTTCAAACGGTGAACCAGTCGAGATGACGATTTGGATAAACGGCCAGCTGACTTCGGTCGAGGCCGCGCGAATCGACCCACGGGACCGCGGTTTTACCCTGGGTGACGGACTCTATGAGACGATACAGGTGCGTGACGGCCGGCTGCTGCGCATCGACCGTCATTTTGCGCGTCTGGGCGACGGGCTTCGCGTTCTGGATATCCGCCTGAAGTTGGATGAAAACGCCTTGACCCGCGCCATGCTGGCGGTGCTGAAAGCAGATCAGCTGGAAAATGCCGCCGTGCGGCTGACCGTCAGCAGAGGCGCCGCCGCGCGCGGTCTGGCACCCGATCTAAACGCCCGTCCGACGGTGGTCATTTCCGCCGCACCTCATGTCCAGCTGGGGCCGGCACGCGTCATGGTCGCAACAGTGACCCGCCGAAACGCCCAATCGCCCATCTCGCGCATCAAAACGACAAACTGCCTCGATTCGATTCTGGCGCGCATGGAGGCCGCCCGAAACGACATGGACGATGCGATCCTGCTGAACGCAGAGGGCTGGGTGGCCGAGGCGACTGCGGCCAATATTTTCGCGGTCATCGACAGGGTGCTGGTCACGCCGCCGGTCTCCGACGGCGCGCTGCCGGGAGTGATGCGTTCCGCCATCATGGCGCATATGCCGCTGGGCGAATGCTCGCTTTCCGCCGACGATCTCAGCCGGGCGGACGAGATATTCCTGACGTCAAGCCTCGGCATTCGTCCGGTCATCGCTTTCGAGGACAGAATCCTGTTCGAAGGCCCGGTGGCGAGCCGGCTGAAGGCGGAACTTTGATTTAAGAAAAGGTGAAGCGCGGCTTGCGCTTTTCGAGAAACGCCCGCGCACCCTCAGCCAGATCTTCTCCGGCAAAACCATCGGCGAACAGCTGGTTCGATAGATCGGTTTCTTCGCATTCCCCGGCCAAGATCTGCCCGAAGATGGCTTTGGCTGCCCTGATCGAGAATTGCGACAGACCGGACAAGGTTGCCGCATAAGCATGAGTCTCATCCCACAGCTGATCCGCCGGCCACAGCCGATCGACCAGCCCGATTGCCTTCGCCTCGTCCGCAGCAATGATGCGCCCGGTCATCAGCAGATCGCGGGCCGCACCCAGACCCACGGTTTCGATCAGCCGCTTCGTGTCTTCCAGCGGATAGACCATGCCGAGACGCGCAGGGGTTGCGCCGAAGCGCGCCGTGCCGTCGGCGAAACGGAAATCGCAGCACATCGCAATATTGCAGCCGCCGCCCACGCAAGGTCCCTGTATTACGGCGATCGTCGGTTTGGGGAAGGACGCCAGCGCACGTGTCGCCCTGCCCATCCGTGCGGCATAGTCTTTCGCCGCGCCCGAGGCGACGATCTGAGCGAATTCTCCGATACCCGCGCCGGCGGCGAAGGCGTTGGCATCGACGCCGCTGACCAGCAAGAGTTTGACTTCCGGGTCGGCGGCGGCACGTGCCAACAGCGCGGGAATCGCATCCCATATCGCGTTGTTCAAGGCGTTGAGACGGTCCGGCCGGTTTAGGACCAGCCGGGCAACGGGCGGGGCATAGTCGAGTTTGACGGGATCGTCGCTCATGCGGGGGTGCAACCTTAAGAAGAATATGCCGCGAAGGCCGGCGGCGGCGTGTGCCCCAATATCATATCCGCGGCCTTTTCGGCGATCATCAGCGTGGAGGCGTTGGTGTTGGCCGAGGGCATCGACGGCATGATCGACGAATCCGCCACTCGCAACCCCTCCACGCCCTGCACCCGCAACCGGTCGTCGACAACCGCAGTCGGGTCGCTGGCCGGCCCCATCCGGCAGGCGCCGATCAGATGGAATACGGTCGATCCTTGCTGGCGCGCCCAATGCATCAGTTCGTCGTCGGTCCGGGCATCCGCGCCGGGCAGTTCCTCCCGGTCATAGAAGGGCGCCAGCTCCGGTGTCGTCATCAGCCTGCGGGCCAGCTTGATTCCGGCGAGTAGCACCCGCCGGTCGTTTTCGTGCGCCAGATAGTTGGGCTGAATCTCAGGATGGACCGAAGGGTCGGCTGAGCGCAGCCGCACATAACCCAGACTCTCAGGCCGCTGTTGCCAGGCGCCGCAGGTCATGCCGGGAAAATCGTCCAGCATTCCGGCGATTCCGCCGGCCTTAAAGCTGGCGGGGGTGAAGGTGAATTGCAGGTCGGGCACATCCAGCGCCGGGTCCGACTTCCAGAAGACATGGACCAGCGAAGGGCTGAGCGCCAGGATGCTTGGCCGGCCCAGAGCCCATTTGGCGATCTCGGCCCACAAACGCGGCGGGCGCGCGAAATTGTTGATGGTGAGCCCCTTGGCGCGGGCCACCATGCGCACCGCGTAATGGTCACGCAGATTCTCGCCGACCCCGGCCAGGTCGTGCACGACGCCGATGCCCAAACCGGCCAACAGCGCGGCAGGACCGACGCCCGACCGCTGGAGCAAGGCCGGGCTGTTGATCGCGCCGCCGCAAAGGATGACTTCGCGTCGCGCCGTAACCGTGCGGTCGGCTCCGCCCTGGCGATAGCTGACACCAGTCGCGCGCTTGGCGTCGAACAGAACCGTCGCGGCCTGAGCATTCGTGCGAATATCGATGCCGCCCTCTGCCATGGCCGGAATCAGGAAGGCGCGGGCCGTCGATACACGGCGGCCGCGGTGAATGGCGCGCTGAAACGTGCCGACACCGGCCTGGGATGCGCCGTTGTAGTCGCTGTTGCGCGGAATACCGATGCCTTCTGCGCCGGCGATGAAGGCGTCGCAGATCGGGTGGCGCCAATCGAGATCGCTGACGGCAAATCCGCCGGTTCTGCCGCGGTAGGCTTCGTCACCCTCCCCCAAACGGCGCTCGGTCCGCTGAAAATAGGGCAGGACGTCGGCATAGCCCCAGCCGTGGTTGCCGATCTGTGCCCAATGATCGAAATCGGCCGCCTGTCCGCGGTTATAGACCAGGCCATTGATTGCGCCTGACCCGCCGAGCGTGCGGCCTTGCGTCGTTGCAAAGCGCCGGCCGTCGGCACCGGGAACCGGCTCGGTCTTGAACTGCCAGGTATAGGCGGGGTTATAGAGCGTTTTGATGTAGCCGGCGGGAATATGGATGAAGGGGCTGCGGTCCGGCGGCCCGGCCTCAAGCACGCAGACCGTATGCCGCCCGCCCTCGGCCAACCGCGAAGCCAGAAGCGACCCCGCAGACCCTGCGCCGACAACGACAAAGTCGAATGAATCTGCCGCCCTATCCCGTCCCATCGATCCCGCCACGCCAATCCCCATTTTTTTGTTGTGGGGCAAGTGTAGCGCGATTCGCCGGAAATGATTCAGTATCGGCGCAGCACTTCACGTAACCAGTATGACATGACCGATGCATGAGAGATTTCGCCGACGAGAACAAAAGAGAATCATTTATGACAGTCGAAATGAAATTCCCGAACGAATTATGGCGATATTGCGGCGCAGACATTACCGCGAATTAATGAGGATTCCGGGCAATCATGGCCATATTATTAAGCACGTAACTTTTAACCTTGGAGTATTCACAATGCGTAGTTTTCTCACCGCGATGGCGGTTGTTGTCGGCATGTCCCCGTTGATAGCGGCCTCCGCCTTCGCGCAGCCGATCCATCATCACCGCCATCATCATCATCACCATCATCATCA
>Ga0182030_10002156_pt1 | contig 41641 bp, 30 predicted proteins | sample 812S3MmetaG_FD_121299 | JGI IMG/M metagenome (GOLD analysis project Ga0182030, IMG submission 121299) | Permafrost microbial communities from Stordalen Mire, Sweden - 812S3M metaG (Illumina Assembly) | ecosystem: Environmental > Terrestrial > Soil > Wetlands > Permafrost | place: Sweden...
TACGATCGAGCAGCTGCCAACAAAGAGGTGTCGGCAGTGTGGTCGGGGGCTGGATGTCGGAAAATATTTCTGGCACTCCGGCGGGGAGAAGTGTTTTTCTCTTGACGTCCCTTTTTATAGGACAACTGAGAGATTTCAAGCGTCTGAAGAGCCGTTCCCAATCGAGGCAGTAGAGAGATGACTCGCGCTACGGTTTCCGACAGCCCGTTCTTGCCGGGGTGGATCTGGCTGCTCCCTCTGGCGCTGATCGCTCTCTTTTTTGAAGCTTTGCAGCCCGTTGACAACCCAACGGAACGAATCGTCTGGTACTCGGTTCTGATAATTGCCGCGACCACGGCCTTGACGCGATTGTGCCGAATCGAAAAACAATTCGACTTCTTCGAACCCTTGCACTTGACGTTTGCGGTCTTCGTCATTTTCTATCCGGTCCGGGCTCTTTTCGCTGTGTGGTTGGACGACGTGTGGTTTGACCCCTCCACTGCGGCCACATGGAGAGGTCTTTCCGCTTCGGCGTTGGGCTTCGTTTGTTTTGCAATGGGCTATAAACTCGGCCCGAGAGAATCTTTTTTGCGGCGAAGGATTTGGCTGGATCTTGACTGGAGCCCGGAGCGGGCCAAAGTCGTAAGTCTTGCGTTTCTGCTTCTCAGCCTGGCCGGTTTCGCAGCGATCCGGTTCCTCAGCGGATCTTTCCTCTATTTCCTCTCGTTAGATCCGGACATCAAGGCTCCCCATGAAATGAAGCCATGGTTCTTCTACTTACTTTGGGTTTGCCAGCTCATGCAAGTGGGTGCGCTGATCCAGCTTGGCAGCTGGTTCTCCACGGGCCGACGGGTCTTCTGGACAGCCTTCTATTCTATGCTGGCCCTATTCTCCACGGTTTTCCTGTCCAGACTGTTTACCATACTCTGCTTGATGACGTTGATGCTTAGTTGGCATTACAAGAGAAGCAAAATCAAGACCACCCAGATCGTTATCCTCTCTTTGCTGGCAATTGGTTACCTGGGCATCGCCGGGTTTTATCGTGAACTGATTTCCCCAGGAAATAGCATGGACGAGGCCGGCGAGTTCATGGAACTCGCCGGCCAGCAAGACAAACTCGTTGTCCACTACGTAGTCGCCAATCTGGAGGAACTCTACAACCTTTCCGAAATTATCTCCGTGACACCAACGGAGCTTCCTTATCAGTTCGGCTCGACTTTTACTCCCGTGATTCTCAAGCCGATTCCTCGCGCCTTGATGCCTTCGAAGCCTCTCGGCGCCGATGCGTTGTTTACGCAGCGCTTCTCGCCGGAGGCATATGACAGCGGCTTGGTGACTGGGCTGGGAGCTTGGGGGGAGTGGTATTTGAACTTCTCCTGGCTGGGACTCATTTTGGGAATGGCGCTGACCGGCGCACTGAGTGCTGCCGCATACAAAGCGATGCGGGCGACGAGCGAGTTTGGACGTGTCATGCTTTATTCAACCTTTGCTGTCGTCCTGTTCACCTGGTTGCGCAGCGATTTCAGCTCGGCAACATCCTACGGTCTTTACTACCTTATTCCTGCCATCCTTGCCCTAGCCTACATCACCCGGCCTGCACCGGGACACAGTCCGGGCACATGCAATCGAGTCCTCATGACCGGTAAGGGAATTGGAGATGCGGATGTCGCTCGGGCAAATACGTAACCGCACGAACTTATTGAAAGGTTACTTCGCGGCCGGAAAAGACTTCCCGATCGCTCTCGGGGAAACCTTGGCCCGGGGAGTCTTGAAGCCTCCATGCACCGCGATTGGGCCGCGTTATGTTTCCCGCATCGTGGAAGCGGGCGAGTATCAGCAAGTCTATTTTCGAGGGATTGCCCTCCCACTGTTCTGGCCCACAAGATTAGGACTCTTCGACCTCTACAAGGCCGCGACCGATTGCTTGCACGAAGAGGACTGGCACCACTACGAAGTACCCGAGACCAGGGTTCAACCGGGCGATATGGTTCTCGATTGCGGAGCGGCGGAGGGCATATTCGCATTGAGTGTGCTCGAACGGGCCGGCCGGATAGCGATCTTCGAGCCATCCCCGGATTTTGCCGGCAGCCTCCAGCGCACGTTCGGTAATGCTCCCAACGCGATCGTCGTTCCCGCTGCACTGGGCAGCGTCGAGGGAAAAGCCTTTCTCTCTGGCGGCTCGCTGTATGGATTCGTCAGAATGGACGATGGAATACCCATCAATGTAACCACGGTGGACGCCTGGGCGGCCAGGACAAACACGCGGGTCGATTTTATGAAGGGAGACCTGGAGTCGTACGAATTCGAAGTGCTCAAGGGGGCACGGACGATCATCCAACGAGACCGGCCGAAGATTGCATTTACCGTTTATCATCCCGGAAACAATTGGAAGGAGATGGCCGCTTTTCTGCGAGGACTCGTGCCCGAGTATCAATTTCGGATCAAAGGTCTTTCCTACAATGCCGGATACCCGCGACCAGTGATGCTGCACGCATGGACCTAGAGTCGAACCCCGCCAGACAACCTAGTTAGATAATCCAGGCAGATAGAGGCAGGAATGAAGATTCTGTACACGACCGCGCGCTTTCCCTATCCGCCATTGCGCGGCGATCAATTGGTGCCGTATTTTCGCATCCAGCACCTGGCGCGAAAACACGAGATTACGCTGCTTTCGTTTGTCGAAGGGCCTGAGGAGTTGGCCTACGTAGGCCACTTGAAAGAGCACTGCGTGGGGGTTCATACCGTTCCTTTGCCGCGGTGGCGCTCCTACGCCAGCATGCCCGGCGGCGCCCTCAGTTCCTTGCCGCTGCAAGTACTCTACTATTCGTCGCGCGAGTACCAGAAGAGGCTGGGGGAGATCGTGGCGAAGCACAAGTTCGATGTGATTCACACGGTGTTATCGCGCGCCGCGAACCACACCATCGGCCTCGGAGGCACGGTGAAGGTGTGCGAGATGATTGACGCATTATCCCTGACCATGAAGCGGCGGGCGGATACCGCTCATTGGCCCGCGCAAGGGGTCTGGAGGATGGAAGCAGAGCGCATGCGCCGTTTTGAGCAGCGCATCTGCCAGAGTTTTGACGGCGTCGTAGTTGTGTCCGAGGCGGATCGGCAGGAACTGAATGCGCCGAACGTGACGGTGGTGCCGGTTGGAGCCGACGTTTCCGTGCGGCCAAGATCATCGCCCAATGGGCACAAAGTGGTCATCTTCACGGGCAACTTCGCTTACCACCCGAATCAGGACGCCGCGATCTTTCTCCTCAACGAGATCTGGCCCCGGTTGCGGCAAGTCTTGCCGGAGGCGCGCCTCCGCATCGTTGGCCATAGTCCCGGCCCGAGCCTCCGGCGTGTGGCCCGCCACTTCGCCGAAGTCGAAGTAACTGGATTCGTGCCCGATCTCCGCCAGCATCTGCTGCAAGCGGATGTAGCGGTCGCACCCATTCGTATCGGAGGCGCCGGCATGCATTGCAAGGCACTTGAAGCCATGGCCTGTGGCACTCCAGTGGTGGTTTCTCCCCTGGTCACCGGCATCCAGGGAAAGCCAGGAAAGGATTTTCTTGTAGCCGGGGACGTGTCCGAGTATGTCCAGGCAGTCTGCAGCGTGCTTGAGCACCCGGAGCTGGCAACGGCGTTATCCGAGAACGGAAGGCGACTGGTCGCCGAGAAGTACAGTTGGGAGAAAACCACCCAGCGACTCGAATTACTCTACGAAGAACTTTTGCATCGACGTTCCCAATCCACCAGCCATGCGCATCGGAATTGACGCCCATTTCGCGTCCTACGAGCTTCGCGGGATCGGCAAGTACGTTATGCAGCTGGTCTCCAGGCTCATCGAGACCGACAAATCCAACGAGTATGTGATCTATGGCGATCCTGAGATGTTTCCCAAATCGAGAGCCTGCAGCAAGGTCAGGTTTCGCAATCCCGCAGGCCTGCCCTATCCTCTTTGGGAGCAGTTGGTGCTGCCCTTATGGGTGCATCAGGATCGTCTTGAGGTTTTGCATTGCCCTGCCAATACGGCACCCGCCGCTCTCCCGAGACACATCAAGCTTGTAATCACTATCCATGATGTTATGTACCTCCTCCCCTCTGGCGTCCTGTCGGCCTCAAAGGTACCTCGCCAACAATTCGGGAGGCTTTACCGCAGGATGGTGGTGCCCAGAGTGGTGGGTCGCGCGGATTGCATCATTGCAGTCTCGGAGTTTTCAAAGCAAGAGATCGTCGAATACCTGGGGATTGTCCCGGGTCGCATTCGGGTAATCCATGAGGGCATTGACCCGCACTTTGGGTCGTTGGCCAGCGTGACCACCTTGCCCAGTAACGACATTGGCGGCGACAGCCTCGAATCGACTTTCATTCTGGCTCTGGGCGCTGACGATCCGAGAAAGAACACCATGGCGGTGATCCGTGCGTACGCCTCGCGCTGGCGCGAGTTCCCCCATCAGGAAAAACTAGCAATCGTTGGCCTTCGCGATTGGCGTTCCTCCGCTGCGTATGGTTTGGTTCGACAGCTGGGTCTAGCCCAAAGAGTGTTATTCGCAGGGTATGTGCCGGAGAAGTCACTGGCTTGGCTTTACACCTCATCGCGTTGCTTCCTTTACCCCACACTCTACGAAGGATTTGGTTTCCCGGTGCTGGAAGCAATGGCTTGCGGAACCCCGGTCATCGCCTCCGACCGTACCTCGGTGTCCGAGATTGCAGGTGACGCTGCGATCCTGGTTGACCCCTCTTCCGAGGCAGCAATTGGCAACGCGCTGGTGCGGCTCTTGGGGGACGAACCTCTGAGGCACCAATTGATTCAGCAGGGAAGAGCGCGGGCCCAGAAGTTCGACTGGCAGGACACGGTCCAAAAGACGCAAGGGGTTTACGCGGAACTGAGTGAAAGCGCGAATGAGCTGGCCTTGGTTCCATCTTAAGCTCTGGCCGGATCATCGCCGGAATTACGTTTGCACCCCTCAGCATGGAATCTGGCAAACGTATTTCGCTGGCAATGGCGAATAATGACAAACAAGGTGCTGGTCACCGGCGCGAATGGATTTGTTGGACGCGAGACTTGCCGAGCGCTGGCTGATCTGAACATTCCGGTTCGACGGGCAGTTCGCAGTCTGCCGCCCGAAACTTCGCCAGCCGCTCAATGGCGAGAAGCCCACTCGCCATCGCAAGAGATTTGCCAGGTGGGCGATATCGGGGAGTCGACGGATTGGTCGAAAGCGCTGGATGGGATCAGTGTCGTGGTTCATCTGGCGGCACACGTCCACATTATGAAAAAGTCTGGTGCCCGGGCATTGAACGAATTTCATCGCGTCAATACGGCCGGCACTGAGCAATTGGCCAGGGCCGCCGTAAGAGCCGGAGTAAGGCGGTTCATTTACCTGAGTTCCGTGGGCGTTAATGGACAAAGTACGAATGGCCGTCCGTTCACCGAAACCGACGTGCCGCATCCTCATGACGCTTACGCCATGTCCAAGTGGGGGGCGGAACAGAAACTGCGGACCTTAGCCAATGACTCGGCCCTCGAGATCGCGATCCTTCGTCCGCCGATCGTCTATGGCCCCGGCGAGCCGGGAAATTTTGTGCGGCTGGTTCAGTTGGTTGACAGCGGGCTGCCACTTCCCCTGGGGGCCGTATCCGGGCGCCGCAGCTTAATTTATGTGCGTAATCTGGTGAACGCGATCATTACTTGCGCCCAGCATCCGGGCGCCGCTGGGCAAACATTTCTGGTAAGCGATGGCGAGGATGTTTCCACACGGGAATTAATCTGCCGTATCGCCGACGCTTTGGGTCGACGAACGACGCTGATTCCTCTTCCCCTTAGTTGTCTGCGAATCTTGGGGAGACTTACTGGAAAATCAAAGCAGTTGAACAGCCTGCTCGGATCACTCGTCATCGACAATTCCAGAATTCGCCGCGAACTCGCATGGAGGCCGCCGTGTTTAATGTCGGAGGGACTGCAGGCAACCGCGGACTGGTACTTGGCGGGGCCTTCGACTTTGTAAGTCTCGGGTTCTTTCCTACGACCCTTCGGAACGCCTTTCTCCGCCCGGTGGTTCATGTTTCTTGGAGTGAGGACGATAGTTAGAACGACAGGCGAAACCATGGGCACAACCAGCATCACGACGTCTCCCACGCTTTCGGCCTGCCGACTGCCCGCATGGAAGCGCGGTATTGATCTGGTTCTGGGCGGAACGCTCTTGGTCCTGTCCAGTCCTCTGTTCCTGCTTTGCTGGCTAGCGGTACGGCTGACGTCTCCCGGCCCCGCCCTGCATTGGTCCGAGCGGGTGGGCAAAGACAACCGTGTTTTTGGCATGCCCAAATTCAGGACGATGCGCGTCGACACGCCACAGGTGGCTACGCATTTGATGCAGCAGCCGGAGCGCTATCTAACCCCGATCGGAGCTTTGTTGCGTAAGACCAGCCTCGACGAATTGCCCCAATTGGTGAGCGTCTGGAGGGGCGATCTGAGCCTGGTGGGGCCTCGTCCAGCGCTCTTTAATCAGGACGATCTGGTCGCGCTTCGTACGGCTTACGGCGTGCATCGCCTGGTTCCCGGAATTACGGGCTGGGCGCAAGTCAATGGCCGCGACGAGTTGGCGATTCCACTCAAGGTTCGGTACGACACCGAGTACATGGCGGCGCAATCGTTTCTCCTGGACCTGAAGATCCTGGCTCTCACCCTGTGGAGAGTGCTCAAGGCGGAGGGCGTGCAACACTAGGTCGCCATTCGCTCCTCATTCGATTCCTGCGACGGGGGATCCTCCGACTTGAGATCCGGGCCGCCCGGCGCCGGAAATCGCCGCGCCTTTCCATCCCGGCTCATGAAAATTGTGCCATCTGCTAAAGGAAATACCCACAAATGACGATCAATCAAAGAACAACAGTTCACCACTAAGGAAGTGTCCTAGTCGGACTATGAGAAAAATTAGCAAGAAGTCCCCGGCGCTGTTCCGTTGCCGGTCTCTGTTGGTGCTCGTATCGCAAATTGGTCTGATCGTCTGCTCTCTGGTATGCGCCTGGCTCCTGCGCTTCGAGTTCCGACTGCCGGACTCGAGCCAACTGTGGACGGCGGCTCCCATACTCATTATGGTTCGCCTGGCGGTCATGCCCTTCTTCAATCTTATGCATGGGTGGTGGCGACACACCGGGATGAGCGATGCGGTGGATGTTTTGAAAGCCGTGGTCGCCGGTTCGTTTGCGTTCCTCCTTATCGTGCGCTATGGCTTGGGGCTGAAAGGCTTTCCCCTATCCCTTTATGCTTTGGAGGCATTGATCACCTTTACTCTGTTGACCGGCGTGCGCGTACTTTCACGGCTGTTGGCGGAAACCGTGCGGCGGGACTCGACCTCGAAACGCCTGATCCTGGTGGGTGCGGGACATGCTGCCCAGATGATCATTCGCGAAATCCAGGAAGTGGAAACCGGCTATAAGGTAATCGGCTGTGTCGATGACAATCCCCTGAAGAAAGGGCTGCGAGTTCTCGGCGTACCTGTGCTTGGCCCGGTCGAGGTTCTGGCGAAAGTGGTTGGCCAGCAAAGAATCGACGAAGTCCTGATTGCGATTCCCTCGGCTACTCAGGACCAGATGTGCCGCCTGGTGGCAATCTGCAAGGAATCGGGCACTGCCTTCCGGACCGTCCCGACAATGGCGGAATTGATCGCCGGTCGAGTCACTCTGCAGCAGGTTCGGGAAGTTTCACTCACGGATCTGTTGGGACGCATTCCCGTCGACCTCGACCTGGAATCGGTGCGTGAACATATTCGGGATCGCGTGGTCATGGTCACCGGCGCCGCGGGGTCGATTGGCTCCGAACTCTGCCGGCAAATCAGAACTTACAAACCGAAACTGCTCTTATGTCTCGACCAGAACGAAAACGGGATTTTCTACTTGCAGCATCAGCTTGCCCGAGACGATGGCGACGACAACAACGGTGTTAACGATCGCAAGGTATTCTGTGTCGCCGACTTCTCGAACCCGGAGCGCATGCGCAAAGTATTCCAGACCTACAGGGTCGAGATCGTCTTTCATGCCGCCGCGTACAAGCACGTGCCGGTCATGGAATCCAATGTGGACGAGGCGGTCAGCAATAACGTCTTCGGCCTGCTGGCATTGTTGAACGTAGCAGAGAGTTCCAACTGCTCGACCTTTGTGATGATTTCGTCCGACAAAGCCGTGAACCCGGCGAACGTTATGGGCTGCACCAAGCGGGTAGGAGAATTGATTCTCGCCGCCTGGCCTGGAAAACGGATGCGCTGCGTGTCGGTCCGCTTCGGCAATGTCCTCGGATCAAACGGCAGCGTGCTTCCGCTTTTCCAGGAACAGATTCGTCAGAACCAGCCCATCACCATCACGCACCCGGAAATAACCCGGTTCTTTATGACCATTTCCGAGGCCGTCAGCCTGGTATTGCAGGCCTATGCCATCGGGCGCAACGGCGACATCCTGGTGCTCGATATGGGAAAGCCGGTGCGGATCGCGGACCTGGCGAAAACTCTGCTTCGCCTTTCCGGAAAATCCGGCCAGGAATTTAAGTTCATCGGCCTCCGTCCGGGCGAAAAACTTTTCGAAGAGCTCTTCTATCCCGATGAGCGGGTCTTGCCCAGCGCCTGTGAAAAGATAGCCTGTACCGAAAGTGTCCGGCTCTCATGGCCGGCATTGAAACGTGGGCTTGACCAGCTCTACGCCGCCGTGTCGCTCGGCAAGCGCGACTTCATCCTGGCCCAACTCAAGCAGATCGTCCCGCAGTTCACCTATGCGGGTTCAGATCGGCTCGGAAGCACGGAAAACGTACCGTTAAGGCCGAGCGGGGCAGATGCGCGCCAGGAAGGCCCAATGCTCCTGGATATTCCGGTATTGCCCTATCGAACCTGGCCGGCGAAATCTTTATCGGGGCCTCCAGCCGGCGGCGGTCCTGGGGACTGATTCCGTTCTGTCAGCGCCAGTGGTCACCGCGCCCAGTACTTGTACGTACAATGTTCCATATGGAACACGGCAAGTATGTACGTTGCGAAAACGCGGCAGAGAAATCTGCCGGCGAAACGCGATTCCATGGGCGTAGTGAGACTCTTCTTTCTTGTTACTTTCGAGTGATCGCCTCTCGCGTCATCCGACCGTCAACCATTCGCCAAATACCCAGCGGATTATCGTCTCTCAATTCCTCGGGCAACGCGTGATTCGGGAAACCCTGATAACACACCGCGCGTGTGAAACGAAAAATCGCCTGGCTTCCCACCGATGTTGAACGGCCATCCGACGTGGAAGGATATGGGCCGCCATGAACCATCGCGTGGCAAACCTCCACGCCCGTGGGGAAGGCATTCAGCACGAGACGCCCCACCTTGCGCTCAAGAATCGCAATCAAGTCCGAAAACTCGCGGAGGTCCTGCTCAGTTCCGTGAATTGTCGCGGTCAGGTGTCCTTCGAGCCCGCGGGCAATCGTGAGCATTGCTTCGTGACTCGCTTCGCGGACGAGCAGCGTGGTCGGTCCGAATATCTCTTCTTCCAGGTCAGGTTTCTCCAGGAATGCGGCGGCGTCCGTTTCGAACAGCACTGAAGCCGCAGAAAAGGCTGCTCCCGGTGCAGGTTCCTGAGCTTCCGCAACGACCGCAGCCGCGCCCGAACTTCGGCTCTTCACCGAGGATCGGTAGGACGAGTGAATGGCGGCAGTCAGAAGTTTGAACTCGGGCGACGCCGTAACAAGTTCCCGCACGCGGTTTCGGAATACGCTGTCATCAGTCCCATGCGGAAGGAAGACCATGCCAGGCTTCGTGCAAAACTGGCCAGCACCCAGAGTAAAAGAACCATGCAGCCCTTCGGCAATTGCTTCGCCGCGGTCACGCAACGCACCGGAAAGAACGAAGACAGGATTGGTGCTGCTCATCTCAGCGAAGAACGGGATCGGATCCGGCCGGGACGAACAGAGATCCATCAGCGCTCTGCCAGCGGCGCGAGAGCCTGTAAAGCCACCCGCCTTCACCAGCGGATGTTTCAGAAGCGCAGAGCCTATGCGCGACCCCGGACCGGACAGTAGCGAAAAGACGCCTTCGGGTAGTCCGCATTCGCGAACACTCTCACGCACAGCGTGTCCGACAAGTTCGCCGGTGCCGGGATGGGCCGCGTGACACTTGACGATGACAGGATTCCCCGCTGCAAATGCAGATGCAGTGTCGCCTCCAGCGACTGAAAACGCCAACGGGAAGTTGCTGGCGCCGAACACAACCACGGGGCCGAGTGGACGCAAAAGAGAGCGGACGTCGGGTTTAGGAAGCGGCTTGCGTTCCGGATCGGCCCGGTCAATCCGCGCTGCCAGCCACGAGCCTTCTTCGACGACTTGAGCGAAGAGCCGAAGCTGACCGCACGTGCGCGCCGTTTCACCCTGTAAGCGACCCTTGGGTAGCGCCGTTTCCGACTCGGCCCGTTCAATGATGTCGGCGGCTCTAGCTTCGATCTTCTCGGCAATCTTCCGCAGAAAGATGCCTTTGTCTTTTCCGGATACCCGGCTGAACACGGGGAACGCTTCCGCGGCAAGTTGCACAGCGGTTTCAACCTCGGTCTCGTTCGCCACGAAGAATCCCGGCTGCAGACGTCCGCCCGTCGCCGGATTCGTCGCATAGAACGTTTCCGCTCCTCCCACCCCGTTGCGCGAACCAATCATCGACTTACCTGTCAGATTTTCCATATGCGACCCACATCACTTTCCATTGGGTAAGGCGTAGGTAATACTCCGCACTTGTGGACGAGTCTTCAAGGCTTCCCGGATAATCTTCAGGTTCTGTTCCAGTTCCTCACCCACCAACTCAAGCCGCGGCGGGCGCACATAAGCGCTGCCCATACCGAACTCAGCTTGCACGAGTTTGATAAGTTGGACGAAATTGGGCACCGTGTCCATGCGAAGCAAGGGAAGAAACCAGCGATACAACTCGAAGGCCTTCTCCCTTTCTCCATTCATACCGTAGTTGAATAGATCAACGGATTCGCGCGGCAAGGCGTTGGCGAGCCCCGCAACCCAACCCGTCGCGCCGACTCCGATGGCTTCGAGCAGCGCATCGTCCACACCCACTGATATTTCCAGGCGGTGACCCAGAAGTACGCGGATTGCAGTCACGCGCCGCGCATCGGTGCTCGACTCCTTCACGGCCTCGAGGTTTTCATAGTCTTCGGCTAGCTCCCGAATCTGTTCAGGCAGGAAGTCCGTTCCATAAGCGACCGGGTTGTTGTAGAGCATGCAAGAAAGCGGTGTCGCCGCAAAAACTGCGCCGACGTGTGCTTTCATCTCACGCCAATTGCCCTGGTAGACATAAGGAGGCAAAGCCATAAGGCCGTCACAGCCGATGGAAGCGGCCTTTCCCGCCAGCGCGACTGCTTCTGCCGTGCTTAAAGCAGAGATCGCCGCTACGACCACACCGCGGCCGCGAACGGAACCAACGCAAGTGCGCAGGATCTCGACTTTCTCGTCCAATGACAGTGTCGCGCCCTCGCCCAGTGAACCCAGGGCCACAATCCCCGTACATCCGTTATCAAGCAGCCAACGGCAATGACCCTCCATGAATTCATAGTCGACCTTCAGGTCTTCGGTGAAACTCGTTGTAATCGCGGGCGTAACACCCTTCCAGTTCATTTAGAACCTCCTAAAACTTCAGCCTATTCCAACTGTGGTTCTGATGCAGAAGCCGCCAGACTCTCCACGCGCACCGGGAAAATCGGCGGACGAACAGATTCGGAGTTCCAGTTAAAGAGAAACTGCACGGCTGGGCCGCAGACTCGGCCCTGGCAAGGCCCCATGCCACAACGCGTGTGGAGTTTGGCCGATCGCCACGACGCGTACCGATCCAGGCTGGAATACCGAACGTCTTCGCAACGGCAGACGACTGTGTCTGGAGATGGAAGCGACGACAACTCGTGACGGAGGCGAAATGCATGATCGAGGGCGTGCGCAAATGTACGGTGCCTTGCACGCTCCCGGAATCGACCCTTTGCCTCGTCCACACGCCCCACGGCGGCAAGGCCTGCAATCTCGCCTTCCACGATGGATAACTCGACACCACCAACACCCGTCGGCTCCCCGGCGCATAGGATGTTGGGCACTGCTGTCTGTTGGAGATCATCGACTTCGACGCAGCCATTTTGAATTCGGCAGCCCAGCAGCATCGGCAATTCGAGATTGGGAACGAGATGAAAACCACACGCCAGGTAATCACAAGGTATGGTCCTGGTCCCACCTTTGCTGCGGATTACGGCATACTCCAGGGCAGTTCCCCCATGAGCACTTACGACCCAGGCATTCGTTAGGAACTTCACGCCCGCAAGTTGTCGACTCAATCGGAGCCCTTGACGGATCTTGCCAGGCTGCCGCAACAGGGAACATCCGAAGCCCAGCAAGTTTGTCCACGAAGCTTGCTCGCAAATACCCATGATCTCCGCTCCACGCTCCCGCAGATGAGCAGCGACCGCCGGCAGCAACGGGCCAGTTCCGGAGATCACAACGCGCTTTCCGCGAATGGGCAAGCCTGATTTCACCATTGCCTGCAAACCGCCGACTCCGATAACGTTTTGCAGCGTCCATCCGGGAAAGGGCAGAAATCTCTCGCGCGCCCCAGTTGCGAGAACCAACTTGCTATACGCCAGAACGTGTACGGCTGTCTCGGCCTCGGCAAGTAGAACGCGTGGCCGAGGTAGATCAAAAACAGAAGCCCCGCAAATTACGGCGACGCCTCTGGCTTTCAGCCGTGCCAGCCACATGGACGCGTCGCTTCCAGCAGCGTCTTGGTCGGCGCCCCTCCAAATCTCTCCTCCGAGCTTCGGGTTGTCGTCTACGATTCCAACACTGGCACCCCCTTCTGCTGCCCGAACGGCGGCTGCTAACCCGGCTGGTCCTCCGCCGACGACGAGAACTTCGAATTGGTGGCGCACTTCCTTACTCATCGGTCCAGACTTCCATTCCTGGCGCGCACAGCGTTCGACAACTGCGGACATGTGGTATTCCATTGATCGCGGCACGGCATTCGAAGCACGTTCCCATCCCGCACAAAGGACTCCGGGGCTCGCCGGTCACCGAGATCCGGCAAGCCGTGCCAGCCTGCAGAATTGCGGCCGCGACACTCGATCCTTCTGGAACCACTACCTGAGTTCCATTGATCGTTACTGTGATTTCATTTGCCATGCGCAACCACTTCAGCCATGCGGGATGGAAGGTACGGACCAATCGCGATCTGTGATTTCCTCCCCGTGATCTGGTCGGTCAGCAGAACGCCGGTCGCCAGTGAAGTTGTGATCCCCAGCCCTTCATGCCCAGTCGCCAGGAACAAAGACTCATCTCCCGGCCACGGACCGATCAGGGGAAGCTTGTCTGGTGTGGCAGCCCGGAATCCAGTCCACGTGCGAATCGACGAGACTTGCGCCAGCCCGGGCATGTATTCCTCAGCGCGCGTCAACATGCGCGAAAGAATCTCGTGATCCACTTCCTCGTGTTCTGCCCCGTACTGCCGCGAAGACCCGATGAGGACCTGGCCGGTTCGACGAGGCTGGACATTGAAGGCCACGGAATCCTTGTGCAGTGCACTCGCGCTTTTCAGGTAGCCCAGTTCGACGAGTTGATGCCGGATGAAACCCGGGTAGCGATCGGTGATTACCAGATGTCCTTTTCTTTTTCTTACCTCGAGACCTGGGGTGAGTTGCGGAGAGCACGCGCCGGCTGCGTTTACAACAAACTTCGCGGTGAATCGCGAGCCATCGGCGAGGTCGGCTTTGCCCTGTCCCATTTGCGTTACCGGACTTCCAAGAATGAGGTCGGCTCCATGTTCTTGGGCTCGCTCGATCAGGAACTGTGCCGCGCAGGGCGGATACAGTACGGCATCTTGGGATACGAGAAGACCGCCTGCCATCGGGCACAGGTTCGGCTCAAGCTTCTGCAGCGAAGGGGAGTCAAGGACTTCGGTCGGAACTCCGCGCTTGCCATAGTATTCGTGTTTGCGTCGCACTTCCGCCATTTCTTCATCGTCGGCCGCCACCCAGATCGTGCCGCACCGATCGTATTCGACATCTGTGGGGAGTTCAGGCCGCAGGTCCTGCCAGAGAGTTTGCGAATAGCGAGTCAGTGCAAACTGGGCCTCTGAGTCGTCCATCACCACGATGTGACCCATGCCCGCCGCAGTCGCCCCTCCTCCCACCATCTCGCGATCGACGATGGCAACCCTCAAGCCACGGCGTGCGAGTTCATATGCGCAGGCGGCGCCGACGATTCCGGCGCCCACTACTATGACGTCATGACCGCCTCCATTCATGCCCGAATTCCCATGCAGAACGGGTCGCGGGGATCAAGCACGAGATCGGCTTCTGCGCTCAGGAAAGCTGTGCCTCGAATGTTCGGATAGATCTTTCCGTCGCGAACGGAAATGCTGCCTTCAAACACACTGCCGATGATGCTTTCTTGCCGCCATATTTCACCTTCGCGGATCTTTCCATCGGCATACAAGCAAGCCAGCTTCGCACTGGTTCCCGTGCCGCATGGAGAGCGGTCATAGGCTTTGCCGGGACAGAGCACAAAATTCTTGCTGTTTACCCCGGGAGTTTGTGAAGGGCCAAAGAGTTCTATGTGATCGATCTCTCTTCCATCATCCCCGGTGATTCCGGCGTCGCGCAGTGCCTGCCGGATTGCCCACGTAAACGCCATGAGTCTCTCCAGGTTACTGAGCATGAGTTGCTGCTGATGATCGTGAACCAGGAAGAACCAGTTCCCTCCCCAAGCCACGTCTCCCCGCACACAACCATAGCTGGGCACGCTTACCGGGACGTTGGCCGCAGTGCGATAGCTGGCGACATTGCTGACAGTAATCTCCCCGTCCTCCTCGCGGCAAACCTGCACGATGCCAACCGGCGTTTGGATGTTGCAGGAACCGACTCCCATCTTGCCCATGTAGGCAAGTGTGGTGGCAACGCCAATCGTGCCGTGCCCGCACATCCCGAGGTAGCCCACATTGTTGAAGAAGATCACGCCAGCCAAGCAGCCCGGATCAACGGGACCGCAGAGAAGCGCGCCCACCATGACGTCGGACCCGCGCGGTTCGTTGACGACCGCCGAACGAAAATCGTCGTGGAACTGGCGAAAGCGTTCCAGGCGCTCTGCCAGAGGACCAGATCCGAGGTCGGGTCCACCGCTGATAACGACCCGCGTCGGCTCCCCGCCAGTGTGGGAATCGATGACGCGGACTCGACGCCATTCTCCGTCATTCATGGGATTCGCCTGTCATTTTCTTCTGAAACTCGAACCGCCCGCCTACAGAGAACTGTCTATCGTTAATTTGCAGGCAGGTCCTAAAAACATGTTTTATACGCATTGCAGCAATTCCGAGAAAGTACAACGCATTTTATGACATCGAAGAGTTGTTTTCGATTCGATCCTTGCTCGAACCCGAGGTCCTCAAGCTCTCTGTTCCGCTTCTCACAGAGGAGGACTTTTCGAAAGCGCAATCGATTCTGGAACAGTACGTGAACGAACTGGCTCTTGACGATCATGTTGCCGGATGGGTTGTATCTGACTCACGGCATCAAGCGCGCCAGTAAGGAGCATCATCAACTGCTGGACTTGTGTCACAACCGCGACATACGGGTTGCCGGCAAACTGCTCCGAGAACACATTCAGCATGCCGGACAGTCTCTGAAAGAGGCCCTCTACGAACGGCGGACGCTAGCGGAGAAGGGCTTCGGAAAAAGACTGAAAGCGCCGCAGCGCTTGGCTCGGCATAACATCCATCAGGCCAGCGCAACACGGGCACACCTCGTTCCTTCAGATAGAATTCTGGGCGTACGACTCCGATCTCCGCATCTGCTCGCACGACTACGCGCCGCGCAACTGAGGACGCGGGCGCGGCCGCAAACATGCGCGCGGGGACCAGCGCCGCCGCTGACAGGACGGTGACCACCAACCTGCCAGTGCCAACCGGGTCATGTCCTGCTCCAGCCTTTGTTCGCAACACGACCGACACCCTCACGGAGTGTTATCAGTTGATTTGCGGCTAGTTTGCTGTGAGTTTCATGCAGTCCGCTAGGCCAAAACACTTCGACATCAACCGAGGCGACGGGTCCGAGGCCAAAGTGTAAGCGGTAATCGTTGCATGAGTAATAGCTGGACTGACCGACCACGGCCTGCACCTGTTTCTTGCCGCCGTAGTGCACAAGCACGCGAGCACCGATTGCACTTCGATTCGACTTGACGCCTTCCAGCTTCACTTTGATCCAATGCTGCTTCGGGTCAACATCATTGCGTAGCAGCGACGGTGTCTCGTTCACATTCACGATCAGCACGTCCATGTCGCCGTCGTTATCGAAGTCCCCAAAAGCGCAACCGCGACTGCTGTAGGGAGTTGTTATTCCCGTTCCTGCCTGCGTGCTCAGTTCTTCAAAGGTTCCGTCTCCGAGATTGCGAAATAGAATTCGCGGTGTTTTATAGGCATATTGCGGCAGTTTTCGCTCCACCTCCGGATAGACACTCCCGGTCATGACCAATACATCGGGATAGCCATCATTGTCGAAATCCACGAAACCTGTGCCCCAGCAGGTGTAACGCGTTTCGACTCCGACTTTCGCGGACCGCGTGACGTCTTCAAAGTTGCCCTTCCCATCCCCCCGATAACAGCCCGCGGTATCGCCCGTAAAATGCGTTTTGAAGATATCAAGGTGCCCGTCAAGGTTGTAGTCACCAAGGCCGACACCCATTCCGGCTTGCTCCATGCCATCGTCGCTGAGGGCAATCCCGCGCATGACACCTTCTTCGCGAAAGGTGCCGTCACGATTGTTCATGAAGAGCAAGCTGGGAGTGGAATCACTAGCGACGAAGATGTCGATCCAGCCGTCTTCATCGAAGTCCGCTGCGACGACAGTCATGCCATAGGTTTCAGTTGCCGCCGCAATACCTGCTTTTTGGGTCACATCGGTGAAGGTTCCATCGCCGTTATTGTGGTAGAGCAAGTGCCTTCCCGTCGGCAACCCGCGCGGCCCGCAATTCACCGGAATACCCTTCCAGGTACATGTTGAGTTCTGTCCGGGCACAGGAGCATGCTGGAGATCGAAGCGCATGTAGTTTGAGACAAAGAGATCGAGGTGGCCATCCCGGTCGTAGTCCAGGAACGCGCACCCGGCACCCCATCGCGGCGGACCTTCGTCCCAAAGGCCAGACTGCTTGGTCACGTCGGTGAAGGTTCCGTCGCCGTTGTTGCGATAGAGGCGATTGTGTCCGAAGTATGTACAAAAAATGTCGTCGAACCCGTCATTGTTGTAGTCTGCAACGCAGACGCTATTGGCCCACCCGACAGCCTTCAACCCTGCTTTGTCGGTAACATCGGTGAAGGTGCCGTCGCGGTTGTTCTTGTACAGGCGATTCGTCGCCTCCGGCGGATCTCCTTCCAGACGAGTGCCGGAAAGCAGAAAAATGTCTATCCAGCCGTCATTGTCGTAGTCAATGAATGCGCAACCGCAACCGTTGGCTTCGAGGATGTACTTCTTACTATCCACTCCTCCATAAATGACGGGCGAATTCAGCCCCGCCGCATCCCCGATGTCGGTGAAGTGCGCATCGAACGGCCGACCTGATGGCGGGGGAGCAGCCTGGGCCTTGAGATCGCGTGATGCTACACCTTGTTGAGAGAGGGCTCGCTGAGCTGCCGCACACAGCGAGAACATCAGAAATGAACGACGAGTTATGCTCATGATCCAGCATCAACTCCCGGCATTCGAATGCAGGAATTCGGAAAAGGACTCGAGAACAAAACACGCCCTCCGACTCGACCATCAGCGTACCAGATCCGGCGGACTTATTAGGGAACGCGAACCGAGACAGCCTTTCCCTCGAACTGGATTGTCGCATCGAATTTGGAGGTTGGGGACATCCCCACTCCACGGGAGTCTGCAACGCGCACGACGCGAAAAACCCTGTGCTCCAGCATACCCGGGAAACTTCCACGACGATTCCCTACAGTAAGCGTTTCCGCTTTGTCGTCCCAATGTATCGGAATGACGGAATAAGATCCGTGTTCGTAGTCGTAGTTGTCGCCTTCGTCTTCGTATAATGTGAAATCCCCATCCGCCCCCGCATAAATGCGGAGATCGATTGGATCTGCTTTTGCCGAGGCCGATTCCGCTCGCGGGCCAAGAGCGACAATTGAGCCAGACTTGGCATAAATCGGCAGCTTCTCGATTGGAGCGTCTGCGGTGATGCTTTGGCCGCCCTTCAGGCGTTTGCCCGTCCAGAAGTCCACCCAGTCGCTGCCGGCTGGGAGATAAACGGTTCGCTGCGTCGCCCCTTCGGTGGTTACGGGATTGATCAGCAACGAAGAACCAAACATAAACTGGTCCGACACGGCTCGCGCGCCTGGATCCGACGAAAACTCGAGAGGAAGTGCCCGCATGAGCGTTTCGCCTTTGTTCGTGACGCCCCATGCGGCGGAGTAGATGTACGGCATCAGACGATATCGTAGTTCATCATATTGCGTAAGTATGTTTTCTACTGTTGGGCCGTAGTTCCAGAGCTCGGCATTCGAGACATATCCATGAACGCGGAAAATCGGACAGAACGCGCCATATTCAAACCAGCGAATCAGTACCTCGTGGTATGCGTCCGAAGTGTATTGGTCTTTCGGCCGAAAGAATCCGCCGATATCAGTCGTCCAATAGGGTATTCCGGACATACTGAAACTCAGGCCGGCGGGAATCTGGTGCTGAAGAGTAATCCAGTCGCCGGTGATGTCACCGGACCAGGAACTGGCCGCATTCCTCTGTTGTCCTGCAAAAGCGGACCGCGTCAGAATCACGACGCGCTTCCGATCTGAGGTTGCGCGTTGACCTTCGTAGATGGCCTTGGTGACGTATAGCGGATAGGCATTACGCACCGACTCTCCGCTACCCAGAAAGGTCTGCTTGCCCTTGAGCACGTCGAACTCTGGCTCAGAGGCGTCCATCCACCAGCCATCCATCCCGTCCTGGAAAATTCCTTTATTGAGTTCCGACCAGAAGGTGGTCTGAGCCGCGGGATTGAAGAAGTCCGTCCAGACTTCTCCCGGAATGAGCAAACCCTGCGCCTTCATCCGCTTATAAACGTCAGTATCTTCCCCAAATTTCGACCAGATGGAGATCAACATGTGCAGGTCTTGGGCATGCAGCTGGTCCATCATCTCTTTGGGTCGCGGATAATACTGCTCGTCGAACTTCATTGCGCTCCAGCCGTATTTTCCCCAGTATTGCCAGTCCTGAATCAAAGCGTCGACCGGAATCTTTCGCTTCCGGAATTCGGCAGCAGTATCGAGGATTTCCTGCTGGCTGTGATAGCGCTCTCGACACTGCAAGTAGCCGTAGGCCCACTTTGGAAACAGCGGCGCTTCGCCGGTCAGCTGACGGTAATCGGCAATGACGCCATTCAGCTCGGGGCCGTAGAAGAAGTAATAGTCGATTGCCTGCCCCACTTCGGAACGGAATGTCGTGGTGTCCTGCGGAGGCCTGACTGCCAGTTGAACGCCCCCAGGGCCGCCTTTCGCGGAGACTTCATATTCCTTGTTCGCTTCCAGCTCCACGGAACCCGAAGCAGATGTTGGAAGCCACATGTTGTTCAAATCGATGACGTGTTTTCCGTTGACTTCGACCACGAGGTGGTCTCTGTTATCGCTGCTCAGGAGGAAGCCGTAAACACCTTTTGCGCCGGTGGTGAATTTGCCCTTCCCGGTAGCCGGGTCGATGGCTATGGTTTGGTCGGCGGGATTGAAGTCGGCGATGCAGAAGCTGTCACACAGTATGCCGTGTGCCTTACTGGAAAGCAGAAACGGAATCGAGATGTTCGTGTTCGCCTGGTGAAGGCGAATTGGGACTCCGCGCACATTGAAAATGCCTTCCTGGTGCTGTCCCAAACCGTATAAGGCCTCGTCGGAGGGTGAAAGAAAACTCTGCTGCACTTGCCATTTCTTCATTTCCGCCAGGGACGGCACATCAAAGGTTTTTCCTCCCTGCTTTGGTTCCGCGAGCACAGTCTTTCCGTCTGCGGAGAAGAAACTCACTGCGCCCGTCATGGCGCTGACGGACATTGTGATTGCCCCAGTGGAGAGCTTGACCACGTTCTTTCCAACGTTGACCTGAAGGTTGTTGGCCCGACACGGTTGCGTGACGATAGGGACCTTGGGGCTTGGAATCTCCGAGGTGGGACTGGCAACCACGTGTATGACGCGATCACCACAGGCCTCAATCCGCATGGTCCCGGCCGCCGTTCGGAAGGTGACCCCGTTTGAGTCTGTATGAGACTCCTTAATAGCAAATTGCGGCTTATCGGCAGCCCATGCTGCTGAGCTGGCAAGCAATAGGACTAGAGCAATGTATTTTCCGGTCACACCGGTAAGCCGTTGCGGCATTGTTGTTTCTCCCCTTAATGCAAAGATGTTGGCATCGCTGTCATAACTCGACAGGCCTATCAGAACCTTTTTCTATTGGGATTCGCTGTCGCTTTCCCCCTGCTGCATTGCGACGGCCGCCTTGGTCAACTGTTCCCGTCGCATCCGATCTGACACTTCAAAGGCTTGCTTCGCTGAATCGCGGTCTCCAAGCTTCAAATAAAGGCGCCCGATCTGGTAATGGATACGGCCATCCTTGTCATCCGCGAGGCCGAGTTTGAACTCTGCGATCGCTTGCTGCGTACGGTTTGTCTCGGCATACACCCTGCCGAGCAAACCGTGCACATGAGTGACCAGCTCCGGTTTGGTGTTCAGACCTTTCTTCAGGTATGGCTCCGCCCCGGAAAAGTCATGCCGCGCGGTAAGGATTTCGCCCATGACAGCATTGAGCTCTGGATCATCGGGATTCTTTTTCAACGCAGCTTGAGCAATACCGAACGCTCCATCTACCTCTGAATTGGCCAGCAGCGTCAAAGATAAACCGAATAACGCACCTGGATCTTCTGCCTGAACGGCCAAAGCTTTGCGATACTCTTGTTCGGCGTCCGGGTAAAGCTTTCGTTGCCGATAAACGTCTCCCAACAGCACATGCAAGTGGGGTGAACCGGAATCGATTTCGCTGGCACGCGCCAGAGCGTTGGTAGCGAGCTTCTGCGCCGACCGTATCTCCCAGTACAATCCCTCGGCTTCTGTGGGTGCATTCATAGCTAGCTTCTGCGACGCATCAAACGCATTTCGGAAATTTCCGGTTGAGTACGAGCAGGATGCCAACAGTCGGAGGTCCTTTGCCCGCAGTAATTCGAGCCGAGAAGCAAGCAGTTCGCTACATTCCCCGTACCTTCCATTGAGGTACAACTCTGCGGCGTTGCCAGCCGCGCCCCGGGTGCGTTGACCCGGGTTGCCAGTATCTACACTCGGGGCCTGGGACATATCGGGAGCGCTTTCAGCGGTGGCGCCACTGCGAAAGAGGGAAACGAGTTCTTGCGAAATGTCCCCAGCTGCTTCTCGTTCTTCCAAAACGCGCTGCAGTTCTGAACGTTTCGACTCCGCGAGGCCGCTATTGAAGAGCGGAACGTTCGCTCGAAGAAAGCCAGCGTCCGTTTTCCAGATGTCTTCAATTCCCTTGGCACTTTCTGTGGCCGCGCCTGACTCAATGTGCAATCGAGCCCGACCCAATTTCGCCACGAGGGAACCGGGATCTGAGGCGAGTTCGGCATTCAGTTCGCGTTCCGCCCCCGGCACATCGTGCTGATTGAGCAGGACGAAGCCGTAACTTGCGTGTGTACCTGCAGGAAATGTTGGCAACGCCAGCGCTTTTTTGTAAGCCTCGGCGGCCTGAATCAGCGCCCGCTGCTCAGCGAAACTGTCCGCCACCAGCGTCTGCACAAATGCTGAATCCTTATGCCGCGCCACGAGACTGCGGGAATCGGTCTCGACCTGTTCCAGATAACTCACTCCAAGGTGAAACCAGCCGTCCGCATTTTTCGGATCGAGCCGAACCACGCGCAAATAGGAGTCTGTGGCCAAGCGTGTCTTCCCGATTCCTGCATAGGCTTGCCCAAGACCTAATTGTGCTTGAGTATCTGTAGCGTTAAGAAGAGCCGCTCGTTTGAGGTGCGGAATCGCGTCGTTGAACCGCTTCAATTTCACATAATCAAGGCCCAGAAACAGGTTCGGAACAAGCAGGCTCGGCTTGAGCCGAATCGCCTGACGAAAAGCGTCTATGGCCTGATCATCTTGCCCAGTCTGGTAGTACATCAAGCCGAGATTCGCTCTGAGTTCGGGAATTTCAGGATGGATCGCAACTGCTTTTTGATAGAAGTCCGCTGCAGCCTTGAAATCTCCCCCGGCCTGGGCTTGTTGCGCCGAAGCCAGGAGAGACTCAAATTGCGCGGGCTCTTGCGAGAATGCCGAGCCCGCCAAACCGCCGAGCATCGCACAACCGACAACGACAGCGATCCAGATTGTGCGCACGCATCACCAGTACAACTTTAGCACTGCCTGCGTAAGCCTTGGCGTAAACGCGTTAGAAATGGTTCCAAATGCAGCGCTGTTAAAGTTCATATTCGGGGCGTAGAAGTTGGTGTGGTTGAATGCATTAAAGAAATCCACGCGGAATTGGAAGCGGAGGGTTTCTCTAATCGGGAAAAACTTCTGAATACCCATATCCCAGTTGTTGTAGTGTGGGGCGCGCAGGTTGGAGAAATATCGCGGAGCGTCCCCTTGGGTCCATGGCGCGGCAATGGCGAAGGCCGGATCAGTACAATTAGCCGGGCCACTCACGCCGGGCACACAGTTGTGAAACCACGCGTTATAGGTCGGATGGGAATTGTGAATGTCGCCAATGACGTTCACATCCTGTCCGGCGCCGAAGTAGTTGAGACCATTACCTGGGCTGCTAATCGACAGAGGAAAGCCCTGTTTGATGGTTGCGATCCCGGTGGTCTGCCAGCCTCCCAGAATGGCGTTCGCGACCCCGTTCATGCCGGCGCCGAACTGCTTACCCCGGCCCACCGGCAGCTCATACACATAGCTGAGAACGACGCTATGCGGAGTGTCGGTTCCATCCACCGATCGGTCGAGACCTAGGTTGTAAACGTTGCGAGTGGTCCCAGAGGAGGTCAACGCCCAGCCCGTGGGTCCCGTAACGTCGTCAATAAACTTCGAGAACGTATAGGAGGCGAGCAAGGTGAGGCCGCGCGACACACGATGGGTGTAGTTTATGTCCAAAGCGTCGTAATACGAATCGCCCGCTGGAGCATCCGTTTCGCTGACGTCGCAGAATTGCGGGTACGGGCGAAGCAGTTGTGCTTGCGCAATCGTAGGTTGATCAAGGTTGCAGCCACTCGAGGTGATGTGGCCGAAGAACGGGTTGGCAACCTGGTTGAGCAGGGCATTCCCCGCCGAGAAGTTGGTCGGATTCAACTGATTGTAGTTGAGGCCGCCCGTAATCACGTGAATGCCGCGATTGCCCACATAAGTGATGTCAATCACGTCATTCGGCGTGGGTGCATATTGGAATCCGTACATCCATTGGTGCTGAGTGTAAGTCTTGCGGTTGGGGTCGATGGCGGCGGTGGAGAAGCCAACATTGGTCAGACCGCCCTGGGAATTCCCCACGAGGGGCACCATACCTTGCGCAAAAGCAGTGCTCAGCGTTTGTTCCGGATTCAAGCCGTTGTTGCCCGATGCCAGAAAGGGCGTAGTGGAAGTGAACCCCGGTTCCGGACCGCTTCCACGAAGGCTGGGGGGGAAGAAGATGCCGTAGCCGCCCCGCATCACGAGTTTGGGCAGCACTTGATACGCGAATCCAATCCGCGGAGCAAAGTTCTTTAAGTTGGTATTGTACAAACCGCGGTGAGATGAATTGCTGTAGACGAGTTCGCCCAAGTAATTTGTTCCATTGTTAACTTCGGCGGTGATGGGATTGACCGCGCCGTAATTGAAATACGCCTGCCGGTCGTGACGTTCCCGCAGAGGAACCTGCACTTCCCAGCGGAGGCCGAGATTCAGAGTAAGTTTTTGCGTAACTTTCCAGTCGTCCTGCAAATACAGTCCGTGAAACCAACTGCGCGTGTCCTGCGAGAGGAATATGCCGGTGCTTCCACTCTGAGCCGTCCCCAACATCAGGGACGCCAACGGCTGTCCGGTACCCGCCGTGAGATTTTGCGGATCTGGCCCGGCGGTAAATCCAGTATCAAAAGTAAACGTGGTGGGTGTTATGCGCCCGCCGTTTTCATCCACCGCGACCGCCATGTATCCGAAGGACAGCTTGTGATTACCGCGCACCTTGGCAAAGTCCACCGAGGCCGTGCCGGAGTCTCGGGGAAATGAGGCTTCCCCAGCTCCCGCCAATGGCCCCTCACTCTCGTAGCTCGTCACGTTGATCACGGGGAATTGAGTCGAATAGGGATCGATCCAACTCGGGAACCCAAGGGAGGAGGGCTTAAAGCCAAAGCTCGCCATGGCGTTTTTTTCATTCCACCACATAATGCCCACGTTGGTGCTCATGGTGAACGTAGGATTAAAGACATGGCTGGCGCCAATCGCGAGGTTCCAACGATTATTGGGGTTGTTCTGTCCTGGTCCGGCCGGATCGCTCGCCCCGAAGAAGTTGGGGGCCTCTCCCTTGGATTCGTGCTTGTCCGAGAACCGTCCGTAAAACCGGGTGTTATCGGTAAAATTGTGGTCGATGCGGATGCTGAACTCGTTCGAGGTGTCCGGAACCGTGTCCGACGCACCCCAGTTCGCCGTCAGCGCACTGTTCGTCGGCTGCGGGTAGAAGTTCACCAGGGTCTGGCCGATGCTGTTGATGCCATTCGTGGAGTTGACGAGATTGTTGCCGGTGATGGGATCGCGAATGTACACGGTTTGACCGGCATTGGGGCCACAGGTCGCGGTAACCTGACGAGTGGTGAACGGATCATAAATTTGTCCGCCGAGAATTGGCCGGCACAGCGCATCGGTTCCAATCTGCGAACCCAGCAGCGCCGAAAAGTCGCCGCTGCGCATACCCACGGTGGGCACTGTGCCGCTTGTGACAGCGGGATTATTCTCGCGGTGGCCTTCGTAGCCGAAGAAGAAGAACGTCTTGTTATGCTGTTTGTATACGCCGGGAATGTAGACCGGGCCACCGATGGTAAAACCAAACTGATTGCGATGCTCATTCGGGCGCGCGTTTCCCTTCAGATTACTGAAAAAGTTGTTCGCGTCGAGGTCGCCATTGCGCATATATTCATACGCATCGCCATGCAGACGGTTGGTTCCGGATTTCGTCAGCACGGTGATGACATTGCCTGTGCTCCAGCCGTATTGCGAGCTGAATGAGTTTTGCTGGACTTTGAACTCCTGCGTGTTGTCAGGGGATGGAACGTAAATCGTTCCGCCCCAGCCCTGGCTTGTATCCCAGGCCCCGTCGAGAAAGAAAGCGGTTGTTCCAAAGAAACCGCCGCCGAAGTTAAAGAACGACACGTCCTGGTCGGCGGAGCCTTGCTCGCCCCCGCCATTCAGGACCTGCGATTGCGATTGATTATTGACCGACGAGTTCAACTCGACAAAGTTGAACACGTTGCGAAGATTGAGGGGTAACTCGGCCACAAAGTTGGGGGAAACTTCGGCGCTGATGTTGGCATCTTCGGTTTGCAGCAGAGGGGCCGTCCCTGCCACCTCGATTTCCGTGGTCGTCCCGATCTTCAACGCGATGCTTTGATTGGCGGACTGCCCGACTTCAAGTGTGATCCCTTCCTGCTTGAAGGTCTTGAAACCGGTGGCCTGTACGGTCATGGTGTAGGTACCCGCCGGCAGAAGCGAGAATGAGAAGTTTCCTTCGGCATCCGTCTTAAAGTCGCGGGTGATGCCTTTCTCAGCGGACTTTAGTGTGACATTGGCGTTCGCGACGCGCGCCCCGGAGGGGTCCGAGACCGAACCTGAGAACGATGCGGTGGAAGCAAGCGTCTGGCCGTGCGCTACCGGCAGAGCAACGATGAGCGAAAGGCTAGCTACGACCAAGCACAGAAAAGCGGGAACGTTCCGAAAATTGGGCATCGACGAGGCCCTCCTTGGTTGCCAACATCACAGTTAGCGGTAACTGTACCGAACTCTGCGGATTCTAGTATTAAAGGGGTGGGTCTTGTCAAGAACTTTCTTACGGCACGACAAAAAGACGAGGAGCGGTAACTTAATCGCACCTGATGGCAGGGTCGGCTACTGATCAAAAGCGCAGGCCATTTTGATCGCGGCTGTGGGAGCGTTCGCGTCCGTGGCAGCAGACTGACGAATGATCGGCGATTCAACGGAAATCTACTTTGAGGTTCGAGCCTTTACTCTTTAGTTGCTACCTTCATAGTCGGCATGGACGGGGAGAATCTGCACACGACGCATTCCCACGTGTAGGCGCCGAAAAACCTAGAGCCAAAAACTCGATCTTCAGAATCCTAGCGCGAGGCGCGGTCGAACGTCACCCGAAGGGCGTAAGCATATTTGGCCGGAGCTTGACCGGGTAGTTGCACGTGCAGACCATCGGGACGCTGTTCGAATGGCAGCTTGGCACCGCCGCCCAGCAAGGCGACACTCTGCACCGGTTCACTGCCCACCGTGCGCGCAAGCGAGTGAATCACAGCTTCTCCGTTTGTCGGCCAAGCAAGTCCGATCGCGTATAGAACGTCGCCCTTGCTCGTAAAACGAAAATCTTCAGGTGTGTAGTGCTCCGTGTCAGTGTCATGAAACGAGCCAGCCGCCACTTTCGTCGGGCCCTCGCCATAAATTCTCCATGCGCGAGTTCCGTAAATCGCTTCTCCGTTGACATTGAGCCATTCGCCGACGTCAAGCAGTACACGCTGCACTTCGTCCGGGATGGTGCCGTCCGAACGAGGCCCGATGTTCATCAGTAGATTTCCGTTCTTGCTAACGATGTCTATCAGCTGATGAACCACAAACTCCGGCGATTTGAACGTGTCGTCTTTGATGTAGCCCCAAGACTTGTTGCTCACCGACGTATCGGTCTGCCAGTAAAGAGCGCGAATGTCACCGAGTTGGCCACGCTCCAAGTCAAGCACACCGGCGTGCTCCTGCATCGCGTAGTCCTTGTAGTTGATCACTCCGACGTGATCTCCATACTTCAAGGAACTGTTGTAGTAAAACGCGGCAAAGCGCGTGAGATTTGGCCGGATGGACGCCTGCCCGATCCACCAGTCGAAGTACACGATGTCGGGATGATATCTGTCGACCAGTTCCGCGCTCCGCGCGAGCCAATCGTCAGCCCATGCCGAGGAAACGTAGGTGAAGTCGCCGTCGAGAGGAGTGCCCCACTTATTGTTCAGCCACGTGTGCGCCGGGCCGTAGAAGGCCGCATATTGCGGGTCGTTAATGTCCGATGGGATAGCGCGGCCAACTCCGAGGAAGAAATTGTGCTCCACCCGATGCGACGACAGGCCAAAATGCAAACCTTGCGCCCGCACGGCCTTGGCTAATTCTCCCGTGGTGTCGCGATGCGGACCCATCTTGGCCACGGTCCAGTCGCTTAGGCCGCTGTCGTACATGGCAAAACCATCGTGGTGCTCGGCGACCGGCACCACGTACTTCGCGCCAGCCTTTTTGAACAACTCGGCCCAGGCCGCGGGATCGAAGTGTTCCGCCTTAAACATCGGGATGAAATCCTTATACCCAAACTTGTCTTGCGCGCCATAAGTAGCGACGTGGTGTTTATATTCTGAAGTTTCTTGGGTGTACATCAATCGCGGATACCACTCGTTACCAAAAGCTGGGACCGAATAGACTCCCCAATGGATGAAAATGCCGAACTTGGCGTCCTTATACCATTCGGGGACATTATATTTCTGTAAGGATTCCCAGTCGGGACGAAACGGGCCCTGGTTGTCCATGGTGTCGACTTCCTTCAGCAGGGCGGTACGTTGAGCATCGTATTTGCTGCTCGCCTTCTGCCAAAGTTGGTCGATAATCACCGGCTCCTGCGAAGCGGTCGGAGCCGTGGCATCCTGGGCTTGTACAAAAGAAAGCGCACTCAGCGCTAACACAAAACCGCCAAGTCCACGCATCGAATGTGACAGGAACGAAGAGCGCGAGAGCATAGTCTCCCTTTCGTCAGTCGTGTAATTGAATCCCTAAACACTCACTGAACTATTCGTTGCTACCGCGATTGCTTTCAACCGAAGCTACGAGTCAAGTCTGCAGAGTCTAGGCCACATGTAGCCGTAAAGAGCGACAAAAACAAAGCAGACCAGTGGTACGACAAATCCGATGCGCATCGAATGCAAGTCTGCGACGTGGCCCATGAAAGGCGCGGCGATGGCACCCCCGACAATGGACATCACGATGAGCGATGAGCCGAGCTTCGTGTAATCGCCCAAGCCGCGTATGCTCAGTGCAAAAATCGTCGGGAATCCCACGGACATAAAGAAAAACGTAGCGAACATCGCATACAGTCCCGTTTTGCCGCCCCCCATGGTCACCGCGACCAGCGCCACGTTGATGGCCATATAGACCGCTAGCACGCGATCCGGCTTGAACTGGCTGATCACAGCGCTGCCACACAAACGCCCCACCATGAACAAACCGAAGCCGATGGCGCCTAGCCATTTGGAGGCCTGCAACCTGGCCACGCCTAGATCATTTTCCAGAATGTAATTAACGCAAAAGCTGAAAATGCCGGTTTGCGCAGCGACATAGAGGAATTGGGCGGCGATGCCCAGAGTGAAATGCTTGCGCCGGAACATGTCCCAGTTCTTTGACACCAAAAGGAACGCAGCCACATAAGCGGCCGCCAGCAGGCCGTATTTTGCCGGCTGCAACCATGCCTGGTTCATGTGAAGCAGTGTCCACATAAGCCCCAGAATCGGGGCAATAAAGAAATACAGCACCGCACAGACAATCGCTAAAACGACAGCGATTGCCGCCAGTTGAGCGCCCGAGGGTCTAAGCCGGTTCTTCTCTATGGCTGATCTACGGCTTTCATCTTCGGCATGCAGATCCGGAACTGGAGAAATCGCGAAGACGATAAAGAGCAGAACTACAAATATGCCGATACCTACATAGGGTTTGGTCAGGCCGGCGTTGGCATTCGCTCCGTCCCCGCCGGAAAAAACAAAATACCCGCCGACAGTTGGGCCCAGTATCCAACCGAGACCGTTGGTCGTCTGGGCGATGTTGATACGCATCGGCCCGCCTTCGGGCGCTCCAAGAACCGTCGCGTAGGGATTTGCAATGGTCTCCAGACAGGTCATACCGGCCGCGATGACAAACAAGCCCAGCAGGAACGCCCAGTACGTCCCGATGTTGACGGCCGGAATGAACCAGAAGGCGCCGGTGGCAATCAGCGACAGCCCGACGAGAATGCCGCCTTTGTATCCGAATCGTTTCGCAATCAAACCGGCAGGGATTGCCATTAGGAAATAGGCAAGATAGTTGGCCGCCTGCACCAGGCCTGACTGTTCTTTGTTGATCCGAAGCGAGTCCTGAAAGTGCTTGTTGAGGATATCGATCATTCCATTGCAGAAGCCCCACAACAAGAAGAGCGACGTGATCAATACAAAGGTGACGGCTAGGTTCTTACCGTCCACGGTGCGAAACAAACCGCCCTTGCTAGTCCCACCGACCGTGGTACTTGACGGGCTCATGGAAGTGTTCATCCTGTCGTCTTTCCATTCTGAGAATGCAGCTCACCTTAGGATCAGAAACCGTGCGTCCAACCTGCCCCTCCGAACAGTGCCGTAGCCGGCAGACTCTACGCGCTCTCCAAAATGATGTTTGCGTATTGGATCGTATCGCCGGTGCGAATCAAGCCGACAGCGTTCGGTACCCGCAGCTTGAACTGCGTATGAGGCTCGTACTTTACCTGAATACCGTCCAAGACCCCCGCAAATCCCGAGCGGGTTTTAGCATCGTTAGCCTTGATGAACTCTCGTGCCATCCATGCTCTGCCAACGACGAAGTTGCCTCGGATTGCTCGCAGGACCTCGAGCACGGTCGGAACATCATCTACGAGTGAAATATCCACGGTCTCGATTTGGGACCAGAACGGAAAGCCTCGATCTGCAATGACCAAGGTGTTCGTGTGGCGCACGCGGCTGAGAAGAGAGTTGATCTGTGGGTTCAATATTCCATGCTTGATCATGACAGAGCCTCGAGCTGAATCTAAAAGCCACGCAAGTCGGTGCTGGTTCGTTTGGGCAAGCCCGGCGCCGGTGTTCGTTCGAGGACAAGATACTCGATCCCAAGCGCCGTGCAGTAGTCTCGTTTGCCGCCAACATCGCCATCTTCGTTTACGGCATAGATATCTGGTTTCAACCTTCGGATCTCCGGATCGGCGTCCAGCCAGCCATCGCCGCTTGAAATCAACGCGTCCTTTACGTATTTAATGGAGCCAACCATATAACGGCGTTCTTCTTGCGGCAAAAGCGGATGCCCTTCGCCCTTGAGCATCCGGATGTTCGCATCGTGACCTACAATAACGTAAAGTTCGCCATAACGGCTTACCTCTTCGAAGAAACGCACATGGCCGGAGTGGAGCCAGTCATAACAGCCAGTGACGACCACCTTTCTTTCCCCTGATGCAGACGGCATCGGTAGCGCTTCCGAAAAGCCGTTCAGGCTGTCACAGGAAAACATGTGGTAGCGAATCTTGTTCTCCCGGGCATATTTCTCACGCACAGGATTTGCCGTTGGTCGATAGTCTGCCCAAACATCGACCCCTAGATTTTTTGGCAGCGAATCACAATCAGCGGACGCATCTGCTTCCACGACCTTGCTGATGTAACGCACGGCGTTGAGGAAATAGCTTCTTTCCGCGAGCGAAAACTGGGGTGGCTCGCCAGCGACTTCTTTAATAACAGCATCCGGCCAAAGCAACACGGTGAGTTCACCAAGCTCCGCGGCTTTTTCGAAGAAGCGAATATCGCGCGATGTGATATCGTCGAATGCCCCGCTGGCCACGACTTGTGAACGCGAGAGGATCAAGCGTGGTTTGTGTCCTTGCTGCGAACCTTGACCTTAAAAGCGCCGGGAACAGGATCTTCGGAAACAACAATCAGATATCCCCCCCCGCATCCTGAGAACATTGCGCCAGGAAAGCGGCGTTGGTAGATCCGCAGAATTGCCTTCAGGTCAATCTTGATCAATGGATGGGCGACGACGTGCGGCAACAGCTTTTCCCAACACCGCATCGTCTCATTGAACGAAGCACCGAGTTCATCCGCGTTCATCTTCTTGATCGCATCGAAGCAATCCATGCCGGTCTGCCCGAGGCGCGCCACCCATTTGGGTTCCAGTTGCTTAAAGCCGAGTGGGGTGTAGCCCAGGGGCCGCGGTTCGACGGGTAGCAGGTAGAGCACTGTCTCCAGCCAGCGAGCGTGCCTAGCGGACGTGAGGGATTCAATGTGTGCCGGAAAGACGCCGCCGTTCGCCGCGTAATCGTAATCCAGCCGGTTCACACCGGGATAAATCAAGCCGATCATGTCCTGCGAACCGCTTGGCTCGTCCTTGCCTTTGTTCTCCGCTTCGTATAGCTTACGCACGAGTTCGTCCAACGGACGATTGGGCGGCCTGCCTCTCCACAGACGACTCGCAACCGCTCGTGTGCCTGTAGCGAGACCTGACCGGTCCATCGGCCGAAAATTTGGCTCGATCTGAACGACAACCATTGCACCTGGCGGGCGCGGATTCAGTCGCGAGACAAATGGCTGATCAATCCAACCACCCGCTAGCTGGAGCCGGTTGGGAATGGAACCAAACGCCGTGTTGAGCGACGAAGGCCCTTTCATGTCCGTCAGCCGATGCCCACGTGCTCGCCGGCCTTGCGGCGCTCGTATTCGGCTTTGATCCATCTGTAAGTTATTGCCAGCCCATTATCTAACGGCGTGTTAGGCTCCCAATCAAAAACTTTCTTGATGAAGGTATTGTCTGAATTGCGCCCACCGACGCCTCGTGGAGCGTTGAGGTCATAGCTGCGCTGCAATTTCTTGTCCGCGATTTTCTCAACCTTGCTGACCAATGTGTCGATGGACACGAGTTCGCTGGAACCGAGGTTGATCGGTGTCGCGATCAACTCGTCGCAATGCATGATCTTGTCAATACCTTGCACGCAGTCGTCAATATACATAAAGCTGCGCGTCTGCTTGCCGTCACCCCATATCGTGATTTGGAAGTCGTTCTTGTCGATGGCTTCGATCATCTTGCGGCATATCGCGGCAGGAGCCTTTTCGCGGCCGCCGTCCCACGTGCCATGCGGTCCATAGACATTATGGAATCGGGCCATAAACGTCTTCATGCCGCGCTCATGCCAGTATTCTTGGCAGACCATTTCGGAAAACAACTTCTCCCACCCATAACCACGTTCTGCCATCGCCGGATAGGCATCCGACTCTTTTAAGGCCCGAACGTTCGGGTCGCTCTGCAGCGACGTGTTGTAGGCGCAAGCCGAACTCGAGAAGAAATACCGGTCTGCGCCCGCCCTATATGCCGCCTCGGTCATGTGCGCGTTGATCAGCACGGAGCGCAGACACTCAACCCGGAAGCGCTCGATGAAGCCCATACCGCCCATGTCCGCCGCAAGGTTATAAACCTCTTTCGCCCCTTCGCAGATACGTCGACAATTGCACTCGATGCTCACGTCCAGACAAAGACTTTCGACTCCGGGAACGCGCAGGTACCAGTCGTATAAGGGCTTCTTATCGACCGCCCGAATATTAACAAACCCCTTCTTCTTGAAATAGAGGACAAGGTTGCCGGCAATGAAACCACCAGCGCCCGTGATGACAATCAGATCATGCTCGTTCATGCGAAGTCCTTTTCTACGAAACGCTTCCACTTCTATGTATAGTTGTGGATGTCACTCGTGCCCCTACTTTTTGACGGTGGTAAGCGACCGCCTCAATTCTAGGCGATCTGTGAGCGCGCTCCATGCGGATGCAAGCTCTTCCGATCGCATCGTGGTGCCGCCGTCCGAAATACAATAATCGGTAAAGTAATCGATGTCAATCATAATGCTGGAGCCGAGCCGAGGCCTTCGGTATACTGTCTTGTTATGAGCACACGGATGAAGGACATCGCCAGGGACCTTGGCGTATCCGTCGTTACGATCTCTAAAGTCCTGCGCAATCATCCCGATGTGGGAGATGAAACCCGCGAACGAGTTCTGGCCCGCGTCAAAGAGCTGGATTATCGCCCGAATCTGGCGGCTCGCAGTCTCGTCACTGGACGCACGTATCTAGTAGGGTTGGTTGTTCCAGACCTGCTGCATCCCTTCTTCGCCGAGATTGCCAAGTCTATATCCGACGTCTTGAGAGAAAGCGGCTACTATCTGATCGTTTCGTCCTCCGAGGAAGATCCGGATCTCGAGGAACAGGAGATCAATCAGCTTCTTGCGCGGCGGCTCGATGCCTTGATCATTGCCACCTGTCGACCGACCGTGGACCTCTTCTTCCGAATCGAAAATCAGAAAACGCCTTATGTCTTAATCGACCGAAGTTTACCTGGTCTTTCCGCGAACTTCGTCGGCGTGGACGATGAAGCGGTCGGCATGCTTGCCATCGGGCACTTGATCGATATCGGCTGCAAAAGAATCGCGCACATTCGTGGGCCGGAAACGAGTCCCAGCACTCGCCGCATGGAGGGATACAAGAAAGCACTGGTGCAGGCCGGACTGAAAGTAGCTGACGATTACATCATCACCGAACGGAAGGGAGATGTGGGGACAAAACAGCGCGGGGCCGAGGCGATGAGCCAACTCTTGAGTCTTAAGCCAAGACCCGACGGGGTCTTCTGCTTCAACGATCCGCTTGCGATGGGCGCCATGAACTACGCTCTGGATCACGGCTTACGCATTCCGGAAGACATCGCGGTGATTGGTTGCGGAAATCTTCACTACGACGATTCTCTGCGTGTTCCACTTTCAAGCATCGACCAGCACAGCCGGCAGATCGGAGAGGAATCTGCGCGTGTTACGCTTGGGATTCTCAGCTCGAAAATACCGCTCAAGCCTGAAACCGTCGTGCTACAGCCCGAACTTGTTGTGCGCCGGTCGACTCAGCGTCGTGCAGCCAAACCTGCGTTTCCGAAGCCACGGGCCCGGGCTTTGCCATCCAGGCAATACGCACGCTAAAATCCGGCGAGTGGCCCTGTTCGATCCGCAGAGTTCTGTCAGCCTTATTCTTTCGAACGCTCATGCAGTCTGGTTTTGGTCTTTTGCGCCGACGGAAGATGTGTTAGTGGCATCTGGTATGATGATTTTGAATTCGGTACAGTTAACGATATTGATCAGTTGCCGGAACGTCAACTGATGGGTTAGAGGCAGCCTGTCGATCACTGCATGGATCGTAGAACCTTCCTGACGGCTAGTGGGACTGCGGCATTCGGTGCGCTTCTACCGCGCATCTCCGGTTTCTTTCCTGCTTCAAACACTCCCGAGCCGTTTGCGTGGAAGACCAATGACCTCATTTTTTCTTTCGAGGTAATGGCGGGAAGATTGCGCCAAAAGCGTCTTGTTCCGGCAGGTATGGTGGCGGCTGCAGCGGACAATTCCTCTGGTGTCGAAATTGCACTGCAATGCAGCGGTGAAAACTCTCCCGATCAAGGTATGAAATCCGGCATGGGGCAGCCCGGCTTCCGCTTGCTCTTTTCCGGGAGACGGGAGGAGGCCACGGACGGAGGCAAGCGTTTGGTCTGCATGCATACGGACCCGGCCTTGCAGTTAAACGTGGAATCCGTCTATGAGGCTTTTGACAGCATTCCCGTAGTCCGGCGCTATTCCCGGGTCACTAACGAGGGCGCTTTCCCTGTCGGTATCGAGTTCTTCAGCTCAGCGATGCTCCACGGACTTGCCGCGCCGCAGGAATACGACCGGGAGCTCCGCATCCATGTCGCCGTGAATAGCTGGATGGCGGAAGGACAGTGGCATACGCTCCGGCCCTCAGAAATGGGCTTTGTCGAAAATGAGCGTACGAGTTGGTCGGAAGCGCAAGCAGGAAGCATAGGAAGTTGGTCGTCCGAGCGCTATTTGCCGATGGCAATGGCCGAAAACACGAGGTTGGGCCTGACTTGGTTTTGGCAGATTGAACATAACGGCTCGTGGTATTGGGAAATCTCCAATGTCTCGGCTCGCGATAACAATGCCGACGACGTCTACGCATACCTCGGTGGTCCTGACGATCTGCACTCCGCAGCCTGGAAGCAATTGAAGCCCGGCGAAACCTACGAGACTATCGCGGTCGCCATCGGATGTGTGCACGGTGGGTTCAGTGAAGCAGTCGAAGCATTGACACGCTACCGCCGCAAAGTCTGCGAAAGACCGCACAAAGACAACTCGCGATGCTCCGTGATTTTCAACGACTACATGAATTGCCTGTGGGGCGACCCCACCGAAGCGACCGAGTTACCGATGATCGCCGCCGCGGCAAAGGTGGGATGCGAATACTACGTAATCGATGCCGGATGGTATGCAGAACTCCACGAAGACTGGAGTCAGACTCTCGGTTCATGGCAAGCATCCGCCACACGATTCCCGCGCGGGCTGAAGTTCTTGCTCGACCAGATCCGGCAGGCTGGAATGATTCCGGGACTATGGCTCGAGCCTGAGGTAGCGGGACCCAAGTCCTCGCTCGCAAGCAAGCCAGATAACTGGTTCTTTGTACGCCACGGGAAAAGGGTGCTGAAGAATTCGCGTTTCCTGCTCGACTTCAGGAATCCTGAAGTGAGGGCGTACCTCGATCAGGTCATCGAGCGAGTTGTGAACGATTACGGCGTCGGCTACGTCAAGATGGACTACAACGTCGATTCGCTGCAAGGAACCGAGATCAATGCGGACAGCTTCGGACAGGGCTTGCTCGAGCATAACCGTGCGCACCTGGCCTGGTTGGACGGGGTTCTAAGCCGCTACCCCGACCTGACGATTGAAAACTGCGGCAGCGGAGGCGGCCGCATAGACTACGCAATGCTCAGCCGCCTCCAGTTGCAATCCATGACCGACCAGGAAGACTACCTCAAGCTACCCGGAATTTTGGTCGGCGCATCTGCCGCCGTCTTGCCGGAACAACTCGCCATCTGGTCTTATCCCCTTGCAGGCGCGGACGCTGACCAAGCCAGCTTCAACATGGTCACGGCTATGACGTGCCGTATTCACCAAAGTGGCCGCCTCGACTCCCTCGCTCCCCAAGCGTGGGCGCAGGTAACAGAGGGCATTCGGGTTTACAAGGAAGTTCTTCGAAAGCACATTCCCGCGGCTGTGCCCTTCTATCCACTGGGATTGTCTGACGTTACCGATTTCAAAACACCCATCGCTTTGGGCATGCAGTCTTCGGAACGAACTCTGCTGGCAGTCTGGAGAATCGACGGACCACAGACAATGCAGATACCCTGGGCGTCCGGAGATGCCAAACTCCTCTACCCCCGTGATCTTGGTATCAAGATCGATGTTCAGCATGGAAGCTTAAATGTTGATTTCCCGAGAGCCCGCATGGCGGGCTTGGTCTTGGGATAATCAATAGCTGCAAACACGGACGCTGGAGCGTCAAGCACCGCGCCCGCACCGACAACAGCGGCAGTGGCAGCGAACCTACGACGGCTGATTGTCTTCACGCAAGCTGCTCTCGGAAGTTCCACAAGAGCGCGCACGGGAGCGCATCATTGATGCCGAAATAGACACCAAGCTTTTGCCTTTTTGCAAACAGCCGCTTCGCGACATATTGATGATCATGCGCGATTCGGGGATGCGAAACCAGAAGGAGGTTTTCCGAATGCGCTGGGAACACTTGGATTGGGGCAACAAACGATATTTCGTCTACGAGAGCAAATCGCCCAAGGGATGAAGCCCCTCGATCGCCCTGTACAACTATGATGTCTCACCATCGGCCGGCCCGGTCAGCCTGAAATTCAACGGCGTGAAGCAAGTGTGGTCTCTGCTCGACGCCTCCCCGGGCCAGGAACGTAAGCTGACTATCGAGTGCACCGGCAAACAGTTCACGGTCATCGCCAAGGTACAGAACTTCTTAGGCGATGCGTCGGGCATGGATGAAGCAATAGGAAAGACGAAGAAGAACTAGACGTCATCACGTCATCTCAGAACGAGCCGAAGAATTACTACTCTCCGAACTGGTTTGACGTCATCGACGTCGCGCTCACTCCTGTCAGTAGAAAGCCTCCACGTCGAGCCCACCATTGCAGCACCAGATGGGTGGGAAGGTACACGAGCAGCGGGACCACGACCAGGTACCCCAGCAGGTAAAGCAGGCCGGGCACAGTATGTTGCTCGTGGAAGAAGAGGCCGCGCGCCCAGTTCACATCGAACTGCGGACGCCAGAAATAATTGACGGGGACTACCACCCAGGCGGTGAGCGTCTGGTAGAGCCAGCCTCGGCGGTCGTAACCCAGGCGCCAGATGGCCCACAGCAGCAGCGGAGGGGTGACCACGTGAAACAAGCTGAGCAGGCGAATCCATAAAGGCAGGGTGGGTTCGAACATGTACTCCGTGCCGCCAAAGATGTGCGAGCCCGTGCTGAATGCTCCAGCCAAGTCGATGGTGTAGAGGGTCTGGAACAGCAGCAGTCCGGTCGCCTGCCAGGAGAAAATCAGAGGGCTTTCCAACCACAGTGCGAGTAGAAGGAAGAGGTTTCCGAGATCGCAGAAGAACAGGAAGTTTTGCAGGCCGTATTGCTTCCAGTAGAACGGAGCCCAGACGATCACCCAGACGGTCCAGCCGATCTTGAGCCAGAGGGGCACCTTCATGGCCGCCATTGTAGTTCGGCCGGGCGCCCCAGTCTGCGAACCTTACAGGGCTTCGCGCCGTTGCCGTCCCTTCAGCGTTGCACGGCAAACCTGCCCTCATAGTCGCGAAGCTGCTTGAGCGGAGGAAAATCTGGGTCGGCGTCCTTCCAAATGTCCGTTAGGTTGCGAAAAAGACGTTTCGCATTCTCACGATCACCAGCGAGTTGAAATGCGCGACCCAGTTCCAGTTGCGAAAGAACCACATAGAGAGAGGTAGGAGCAATCGCCCGATGATCGACAACCCGCTGGAACTCTTTTGTGGCTTGTTGAGGTCTATTGTCTTGGAGGAACGCCAGCCCCCGGTAATACGCAGGCGCAAGGCCCATTAACTCGCAAAAGTCGAATGGTCGAGCCTCTTCGAGAGATTGAATTGCCGCTTCAGGGTTGTGTCCCTCCAGCTGAATCGCCGCTCGAGCCGAAGCCAGCACTGCCGAGTTCACCAGGGTGTCGAGCGGCGCCTTGGCGGCAGCTTCTTTCATGTTCGATTGCGCACCGGCAATGTCGCCCGAACGAGCCAGTGCAACCGCCGCAACTGCCTGCTCAAGAGCGTTCCCCGAGGCAAGTTTAAGAGCGTCCTCCGCATCCCGCCGGGATCTCATAGACGTGCCGAGATTGCCGTTGCCATAGGTAGTCGTGCCGTAGATGTTCCCCAGTTTGTCGAAGATTACGGAAGACTGGGGATGGTAGCCCTCCGTCCCAGTGAAGCTGAAGCTGTGGAGAATGGTCTCCACTCCCTTCGGGCTGAGTTTGTAAACCGTGCCGGCATCGTTCGCGCCGCCCCCACTTGGTGAGTGCCTTCGCGGCGTCCTCAATCGGGATAGCAAAGCGGCAGATTATTTGGCGTCAGCAGGAAAGCATGGGCGTGACCATCGTCATTTTTAGTCCCATACCCAACAATTTGGTGGCTGTCGTTGATGCCATTGGCTACCACGAGGTTAGCCCAAGCCGATCCCGACGAATCGAGCAGATTCATTAGAGGAGTCATGGGGCATCCTGCTGGGTCTGTTACCACGAGGAAAGCATCGGAGGGATAGGGAACCTGAATATTGACGTAAACGACAGAATATTCTCGATATCCACCCACCAGCCAGTTGTCCGAAGAAATGGCTACAGCAGATTGCATGAAACCGAGTGTGTACCCGAAATCGCTAATCGGACTTCCCTGAGCGCCTGTGTTCCAAAACACCTCTTCAAATGGATATGACGGGTAATAGAAGGGCTCTGGAACGCCTGCTCCTGCGACAAAACCTCTATTATTGATGGCCCATGCCCATCCACCATAGCGATCCCCCAACGTTGGCAGATACGTGAGCACTCCGTTTTTCGAAGTCCATGCCATGCAGCATTGATTTCCCCAGACACTATCATCCCAGCCCACAATTTCCCCTACGTCATTGATACCTGTGGCAAAACCTGTAATGGTCGAAACCCAAGTTGCCTTGCCATTGGTATCCCACACTACCGGATAGCTATAGGCGTCGCTTACGCCAACCACGACATTCTTTGAGTTGATCGCGTAAGCCTCGTCAAGTCCAACACCAGAAGGAGACTGCAACGTTGTGATCACACCGTTTGGAGCTCGACGAAAAGCAAGATAGTAGGGGCTTTTCTGATATGTGATTGTGCCCGCAATCACTCCTTGTGAGTTGATGGCGACAGCATCGCAGTATGGGACCTTCGTATCACCTGCGAAATAGATCATCTGGCCACCGTGTGGCAACAGAAAGCATTCTTGACCTCCGCCGGGGACAGCAACCGTGCCTACGATATCGCCTCTGTTGTTGATGCCGTGGGCAATACTGAACCGACCATACGGCCCCAGATCAGTGATGGTGAATCGCAATCCTCCATTTTGGGCCGACATTGATGCTGTTAGAAACACGATTAAGAGCGGAATGCGGAATTGCCAGAGAAACCGTTTCATTGCAATGTCCTCCAAATCTCGTTCGGGACGGCACTCGGGTTACGATTGTTTGAAACCTCGCAGAGCCCTCTATCTCAGGTAACGAAATTTCCAGCTAAATCGGCTCACACAATTCGAAAACGGCATCGGCCTTCTTGAGGCGGCTGGCGGGTTGGGCCCATTTGTCCCAGCACCCGGAGCGAGCGAGGCGGGAGGATTCCAAAACCCTGAAGGGGCGCGAGTTTTCATTGCCGCGCCGCTGGGCGTGAGTGACCGTTTTTTCAGCTGTGGAGCCGCCCAGTGAGCCTTAGCGAATTGCTGGTCCGAAGCACAAGAGCCCCAGAGTGAACGACCCGCATAGACGTGTTTCAAGGGAGAAGATCGAAGCACGGTTCCGTTTATAAATCCGGGGCGGGCACTGGGGCCGTGTAAGAGCTACTTCGTAGAGGAGGATACCGCCACTTCCGCCAACTTCAAATTTCTAGCCACAATCGTTGGGTCGCCCACTTGGAAGCTGTTGGGAGCGGTGTGATTGGGATGGTCAATGCGGTGCCATGTGTTCAAACTTAATTGGTACCAGGACCGTGTCTCGACCCAGTTTGATTTCTTTTGGTCCGTCGTTTGACCCGGTCGCCGGGCTTTCTTCATGCTGATGTCGCCGAGCCCCGAGTATGCATCGGCAGCCACGTAAAGCACGTCAAGGTCAGCGTTCTCCGTCGAGATCAAAGGCTCAACGATCATCAACGCCTGATGATAAGAGTCAGCGGCCGCTTGATCGTTCTGCATCTGGGGAGAGGCTTCGCCTATCTTGACGTCGCACGCTGCCACATTCGTGCGTTTATATGTTGTGCCTTCCATATTGCCCGACTCAAAGATGGAACTTGCGCTCTTAAAGTCCGCTATGGCAGCCTCGGGCCGGTTCGCAGAGATCAGGATCGTGCCGCGCGCGGCCAGCACGCTCGCAAACTTACCCTGCTGGTAGGCCTTCTGCGGCGCGGATGCGATGAGCGCCCGCATGATGTCCACACTTTTGTTGGAATAATCGAGAGCCAACTCAATCTTGCCTACTCTCAGGGCCGCGGTAGCGGTGTTGCTGTATACGATCGCGAGCCCTTGCCGCAGCAAAGCGTTTTGTGGGTCTGCTCGGGCTAGATCCTGATAGATTGCCAGATCCTTCAGGTCATAATCCGCGGCCCGAGGATAGTCACCGATGTCATCGTATACGCTGGCGATCGAGCCGTAGTCGATCGCAATACGGCGCTGATGGGGAACGTCTGGCGATATCTGGGAAACCCTGCGATCGATTTCCAGCGCTTTTTGATAGTTGGCGAGAGCCGCTTGCGGATCTGCCCCTTCCAGAACAACGCCAGAGTTGCTCAAGTCGACCGCGTAACCGTGCAGTACGGTAACGTCGTCAGGCTTCAGCTTAAGTAACATTTCATCTGCCATTAAAGCCCGTCGATAATCATCGACTTTCTTCTGGCGTGATGAGCGATCCTCTGGATAGCCAAGCCTTGCCGACGCTCCGTAGTCGGAATCTAGTTCGGAGAGAATTTTTGAGTTCTCGGGCTGCGCGTGGTTGAGTTTCTCGCTGATGTCAATCGCGCGATCGATGTGTTCGCGCGCCCCATGCAGATCGCCGATGGCCCATTGCTGATGACCGACCAGACGATAATTCTGCGCCAGTGCGAGCCGGTCGTTCCAGTCTCTGGACCGGGCGTCGATCTGTTTCCGGATTTCCAGCGCTTTCTGATAGCTGACCAGCGTTCCCTGCGAGTCGCCTAGATTGTTCTCAAGATAGTCTCCCTGCACTGCTCCAACTCTCTCGTAAGCAGCCGCCAGTTCCCGTTGCAGTCCTAGGGAACGTCTGAACAAGTTCTGATTGCAACCGCTCGGCGCCGGAAGTAAAGTAAGCGGAGACGGACTACCGTCTTGACGTGGGAGAAAGGGTGAGGTTGTGTCCACTTCTTTTGTTAACTGGTGTGGAAGGAGTTCAGATGTCAGGAGACGCAGTAATCGGACAATTCAAGCTCAAGCTGGCTGAAATCGGTGGAACACGTAATGCTGGGCTGATTGA
>Ga0182030_10002157_pt1 | contig 41637 bp, 32 predicted proteins | sample 812S3MmetaG_FD_121299 | JGI IMG/M metagenome (GOLD analysis project Ga0182030, IMG submission 121299) | Permafrost microbial communities from Stordalen Mire, Sweden - 812S3M metaG (Illumina Assembly) | ecosystem: Environmental > Terrestrial > Soil > Wetlands > Permafrost | place: Sweden...
AATGGCGGGGTCGACGAGACTCGAACTCGCGGCCTCCGCCGTGACAGGGCGGCGTTCTAACCAACTGAACTACGACCCCGCGTATGCAACGCGGCTACCATCTCGACCCAGGTGGGCCGGCGAACGATTCCGTGAGGTTTCAGGAGTGGTGGGCAGTGAGGGACTCGAACCCCCGACATCCTGCTTGTAAGGCAGGCGCTCTAACCAACTGAGCTAACCGCCCTTACGGTGCTCCCTTCGCCGGTTGTCACGCGGCTACGGGGCGGCCTATACGGAACCAACTCGCAAATCGAGTATATGAAAGTCTTGGGCCATCGGTCAAACCCTGCTGTGGAAATTCAGTGTTTCTCAAAACCGGCCGTATCGAAATAGGGCAACCCAAGGTAGACTTGGACACTCGTATAACGAGTGCTCCAAGTGTTTCTGCAGTGATGCTGTTCTTGCAGTTTCTATTCTCGGGTGAGTGATGAAGTCGATTCTCTACGTAGACGATCACGAAGTGCTGGCGCGCTTGAGCTGTGAGATTCTGCAGATGCAGGGCTACCACGCTGAGTATGCATACAACGGCGCGGACGCACTGAGCAAATTCGAGAACGGTAATTACGACATGCTGGTCACCGACTATCGCATGGAAGGCATGAACGGCCTCGAACTCGCGCGGCAGATTCACCAGAAGGCGCCCGAAGTTCCGGTCATCGTTGTCAGCGGATATGCGCATGACAACGAACCATGCGAAGCGGTCAGCGCCTGGCTGGAGAAACAGGATATGTTCCCTGCTCTTCTCGACCACATAAAACACTTCCTCGGTGAGAGCGATCCACAGGAATCGCCGGAGTCGCTGAAAACAGCCTGAATTCGCATCTTCGCCGCTGACTCCCCAGCTTCACGCGACACTCCCGAACAACAGCTCTCCACGCCTGCTACACTTTTTCCATGAAGCGTCTAATCGTGAATGCGGACGATTTCGGATTGACGCACGGAGTCAACCGCGCCATCGTCGAGTGCCACGAGCGCGGCATCGTGACTTCCGCAACCCTGATGGCGACCGGTGCCTGCTTCGACGAGGCCGTGGCCGTGGCCGCGGCGATCCCGGACTTGAGTGTAGGCTGTCATGTCGTTCTGGTAGATGGCGAGCCGCTTCTGCCTGCGAGCGAAGTGCGTTCGCTGCTGGCGCCTGGAACCTCGCGCTTTTATCACTCCATCGGCGAAGTCCTTGGAGCCGTGCTCCGCGGAAGATTCAACGCAAGCGAAGTGGAGGCCGAAGCCGAAGCCCAGTTTGCGCGCCTGCGAAGTGCAAACGTTGATGTCTCGCACTTCGATGCGCACAAACATACGCACATGTTTCCCTCGATTTTGAAGCCGCTGCTTGGTGCGGCCTCAGCCCTCGGGGTTCGCGCCGTACGCAATCCGTTCGAAGCTCCCGGCGTGGTTGGACTGAGCGAGGCGTTTGCTGATCGTACCCTGCTCGTCCGCAAGACGGAGACCACGTTGTTGCGTGGACTATTGCGCGAACGCTGGTTGAAGCTCGTGCGCGAAGCTGGATTTAACACCACCGACGGTAGCCTGGGAGTGGCCGCGACGGGCACGCTCGATGCACGGCGCCTGCGTGCTATGCTCATGCGAATGCCGCGGGGAACATGGGAGCTCGTCTGTCATCCGGGATACAACGACCCCGACCTTGCCCGTGTGCGAACCAAGTTGCGCGAATCGCGCGAGGTTGAAATGGCGGCGCTACAATCAATCTCCGCTCAAGAGTTGCGCCGCGATTTTGGCGTCGAGCTGATGCCTTTCCGCTGGAACTCCTCGCAACCGGCGGTTGTTCCGAACATCTAACCAGCAGAACTTCAAAGCTGCACGCGGAGAATCATGCGGATCGGTATCACCTGTTATCCAACCTACGGCGGCAGTGGAGTAGTCGCCACCGAACTTGGCATTGAGCTTGCCAATCGCGGGCACGATATTCACTTCATTTCCTACTCGCAGCCTATCCGTTTGACTGAACCGCATCCGCACATTCACTTTCATGAGGTTGAGGTCTCGCAGTATCCGCTCTTCGAATACCCACCTTATGACCTGGCCCTGGCCACGCGCATGGCTGAGGTGGCTGAGCTCTATGACCTCGACTTGCTGCACGTTCACTATGCAATTCCGCACTCGGTTTCAGCAATGCTAGCTCGGCAGATGCTGTGCCACGATCACGTCCGTCAGCCACGCCGTCTTCCCTACGTCACCACGCTGCACGGAACCGATATCACGCTCGTCGGACTGGACCCTTCCTATCTGCCGATTACGCGCTTCTCAATCGAGCAGAGCGACGCCGTCACCGCGATCTCATACGATTTGAAGAAGTCGACGATTGACAGCTTCGCCATCTCCAAGCCGATTCACGTCATCCACAACTTCGTTAACTGCGATCTTTATCGGCGCGATTCCGAAGCGGCTGATCGCCGTGCTGCGTACGCGCTCCCCGGTGAACGCCTGCTCGTGCATCTCTCAAACTTCCGGCCAGTCAAGCGAGTCACAGATGTAGTGGAAATATTCGATCGGGTGCAGAAGAAGATTCCCGCGCGCCTGCTGATGATCGGTGACGGCCCTGACCGCCGCGCCGCTGAGCGGCTTGCCTGCGAGCGGGGAATCCACCGCAAGATTCATTTCCTCGGTAAGCAGGATCGAATCTATGAAAAGCTGCCGACCGCTGACGTAATGCTGCTACCCAGCGAGATGGAGTCGTTCGGACTGGCAGCGCTTGAGGCAATGGCCTGCGAGGTGGTTCCCGTGGCCTCGCGAGTAGGCGGCGTGCCGGAGGTGATTGAAGACCGGGTGGATGGTTTTCTCGCACCAGCGGGAGACGTAGACGCGATGGCCGCGTGTGCGCTTGAGGTTTTGACCGATGATGGATTGCTGGCCCAGATGCGAAAGGCCGCAAGGGCCACCGCGCAAGCACGCTTCTGCACTACTAAAATCATTCCGCAATACGAGGAGCTTTACCGCGGCCTTCTGCAACGCAAAACGTAAGAGGCACCGGCGAACACGGACGGACTTCGCCCCGAGGCTATTGCGGGCGGTTGGAGTGCAGGTCGTAGTTGACGCCGTCCATTTGACCAGCATGGGGAAGCAGTATGCGGACGATGGTTCCCGCACCTGTGCGGCTTTCCACCTCTATTCGCGCAGCGTCGCTATAAAGTACATTCAGCCGCTCGCGAACATTTGCCATTCCGATTCCGGTCCCGTGCTGCGGCGTGTTCCACTCGCTGACCTCTGAGCCCGGCTCGACGATGCCAACGCCATCGTCCTCCACCTCGATGACCAGCGTGCCGTCAACCACGCGACTGCGAAGGTAGATGGTTCCTCCGGAGATCTTCGGCGAAAGTCCGTGCTTGATCGAGTTCTCCACAATCGGCTGAATAAGCATGGTGGGCACCACAATCTCCATGCTCGCTGGATCGAGTTCCTTCACCACCCTCAGTTTGTCGCGGCCAAAGCGGATGACCTCGATATCCAGGTAGTCGTCAATAAACTCGAACTCCTCGCGCAGTTCAACAAAGGAGTCGCCCTTCTTCAACAGGCGTCGAAGAATCTTGGACAGCTTTAGGATCATCTCGCGAGCCGTGTCAGGATCGAAGCGCACCAGCGAGGCCACCGAGTTCAGAGTATTGAAGAGGAAGTGCGGATTAATCTGGCTTTGGAGTGCCTCCATGCGGGCCTGCAACAAAAGCCGCTCCTGCTCTTCCAGTTTCATCTCAATGCGGGTGTTGTTCAACACCTTGAGCGCAATGGCCACGGTCATCACCGAGGTGATGTAGATGGCGATACGTACCAGCCAGTTCCGCGAATCCAGAGCCCAGGTGTAGGTCGGAAAGAATTCTTTTGTTTCCAGCCGCACAAATTGCAGGCCAAGAATCACAAGAAAAAATGACGTCTGCCAGTCTATGAATGACTTGGCAATCGAGCGGCGAATCCAGCGATAGATGCTGAGGTCAAAGAGCGGACTGAATGACCAGATGGCTTCGCGGTCCTTGGCAAGTTCGCGCAAGAATCCGGCACTGAGTCCCGCTACCACATTCAGCGGCAGGTTCATGTATTGATGCATGAACAGGTACGGCAGCGAGACTAGTATGCCGCCGCAAACGCCCGCCGTGCGTCCGGCAATTACGCCGAGAAGAATTGCAGCCTCGAACGAAACATCGGCGGCTAGAAAGTTCTTGACCGTCCCGCGCACCAGCACGCCCAGCATGAAAGGTCCGCCAACGTAGAGGACCATCTCCAGCTTTTCCCAGATATCGCGATCTTCGTGGAAGAGTAAAACGCGGAAGCGCCGCGAACGCGCCAGTACGCTGCTGACTGCGGCAGAGACGCCGAGTTGAATGAGCAGCGTAATGAGGATGAGCGGCTGATCAATCATCGGTTGTTATCCCTGACCTGCCGGCGTCGCCGTACCCGGGTCAAGCGACGGCCCGCTGGTCTCCAACGGCTTGCTGCGAACCGAGGCCGCAGCCCGCTCAATCAGCTCCGGAATAAGGTCCGCTGAGGGCACTCCACCTTGGGCGAGATCGTGCGTGCCACCGCCGCGGCCTCCAGCAGATGTGACGATGGCTTTCAAGTGCGATCCAGCATCGAAGATTCCGCCCGGCGATTGCGCAAACACCAATGCGGGAGTCCCCTGCCCCGCGCCGACGAGTGCGATCACGCCTGATTCTGATGCAACCAGTTTCTGAGCATAAAGCTTCACGAAGGCAAGGTCGCGGTCCGGAAAATATTCGGCTACGATCTTGCGCCCGTCTTCCGAAGAGGCACGCGCCAGCGCCTGCTGCGCGCTGAGTTCGGCGATCTCCGCCAGCAGTTTCTGCTGGTGCTTCTGTGCGGCTTTTCCTGAATCGATGAGCTTCTGAGTCTGTCCTGGAACCTCCCACAGATGACTGGAGTAGAGCGCAGCAGCTTCCGTGAGCACCTGGAAATCTCTGCGCGCAATGCGCAGAGCACGCGCGCCGCAGATGAATTCGACGCGGATTCCCTGCTTGATCTTCTCCATCTTGCGAAGCTGAATGTTGCCGATCTGCCCGGTGGTCTTGACATGCGTGCCGCCGCAAGCGCAAAGATCGACGCCACGGATTTCGATGAGTCGCAGAGTTGTGTGCGCGGCCTCAGGAAGCTTGCGTACACCAATCTGGCGCGCCTGCTCGGGCGTCACTTCATGCATCAACACTTGTCGATCTTCCCACACAAACTGGTTGGCGAGGCGTTCCGCCTGCTCCAGTTGCAATGTGCTCAGGCTCTGCGTGTCGAGATCGATGGTGCAGCTCTCATCGCCGAGGTGAAAGCTGACGGTGGGTGCGTCAAACAGCTTGAGGAACGCTGCGGAGAGCACGTGTTGACCCGAGTGCTGCTGCATGTGGTCCTGACGCCGTTCTACATCAATGAATCCGCGCACTCGCGCTGATTGCGGGAGCGCCGCGTTGAAATTCTCGACAACATGCAGAACCACGGAATCAGTCTCCTCGATCACCTCAGAGACGCGCAATTTTGGCATGGAGAGCGGCTGTTCACCGTCGGCTGAGACAAACTCAACCCATCCGGTATCAAAGGGTTGGCCGCCGCTGGTGGGATAGAACGCGCTGCGGTCCAGCACCAGCGCCCGCCGCCCGTCGGCAAGTTCGCGCGCGGTCTCCACGAAGGCGGTGAAGTCGTAAAGAAATGAGTTCTGGTAGTAAAGGCGCTCGGTCATATGCGTAAGAGGAGATGATACCGCCTTTGCGTCAAGGGACGAAGATATGCAGTGAGAAGATTGGCGCACCCGAGCTTGCATTGCAGTTTCCGCGTCACCGATGGGTCAGAGGGTCAGAGCTTCCGAAGCAACGCGGCATTCCGCCAGAAAAGTTTACGCTCGCGGCGGCGCTGGAATCCCGGCATCCCGGCACGCTTGTCCTTGATGCGCGTGGCCTGTTGCTTTGCCTCGTCTCGTCGTCCGGTCTCGGCGAGGAATTCGGCGTAGTGCAGTTGCGTCTCGGTGAGGGTTGAGGTTCGCAGTACTTGTTCAAAGAGACGCTGCGCCCGGTCGATGTCGCCGGTCTTCCAGTCCGCGTAGGCCAGCAGTCCGGCGGCACGCTGGAAGTCGTAGCCAGCGTCGACGTTAACAACGCGCTCCAAGTCCGCACGGGCAGCGGCGAAGTCACCAAGTTCTACTTCGGCGAGACCGCGGCGGTAGAAAGGATCGAGCGAATCTGTGCGCTGCGCCAAGGCTCTGTCAAAACATACTCGCGCGCCTGCCCAATCGCCTTTATCAAGGCGAAGCAACCCGAGTTCCTCGTAGTTTCCCGCTGAAGGATTCTGCCTGATATTGGCTTCCACATCGCGGGCGCGCCGGCCTCGCTCAACACAGCGGAATGCGCCGGGATCGAAAAGCTCCGGCAGCGCCTCGATTACCAGATAAATAGACGCGCCAAGAGGCCCCAGGAAGAGAATCAGGTAAAGCCAGTAAAAGCTGGGCTGGCGTCGGACGAAATGGACAAGGGCCATCGCCATCAGCACAATGCCGAATATGCCCCAGGAAAAGAATCGCGAAATCATTACGAGAATCCTAGCATCCTAAGTCGCTGGAGTAGAAGTTGTAGAATCAAATTACGATGTCCTCCGTTCGGCTCATTGCCATCGATATCGATGGAACGCTGCTGGATTCCAACTTCCAGGTGAGCGCACGCAATCTCGCGACCTTGCGCCGAGCCAATTCTCTTGGGATTGAGATTGTGCTGGCGACTGGACGCAGACACACCTTCGCGCTTCCGGTGGCGCAGGCGCTGGGATTCGAACTGACGCTCATCAGCTCCAACGGCGCGGTTACCAGGACCAACGACGGCAAGCTCTTCCACCGCGACCCCCTGCCGCTCAGCTCTGCATTGGAGCTGGTAGCGCATATGACGGACTTCCGGCGTAACCTTGTCATTACCTTGGATGGCGAAGACGAAGGCTCGCTGCTGCTGGAAACACTGGATGAGCTGAACGTTTCCATAAAGCGCTGGCTTGAGAAGAACGCGCCGTTTCTTCGCTTTGTGCAGCCAATTGAAGGTGGCCTCACGAGCGATCCCATCCAGGCCATGTTCTGCGGCACGGTGGAGCGGATGGCGGCCGCGCAAAAGCATCTCAAGAAAAACAAGGGCCTGTTGACCCGCATCACTGCGCTTAAGACGCAGTATGACAAGCGTGACCTGTGTATGGTTGACATTCTGAACCGTGGCTGCACCAAAGGGGCGGCGCTCCGCCGCTGGGCGGAGTTCAAGGGCTACAAGCCTGAGGAAGTGATGGCAATCGGCGATAACTATAACGACATTGAGATGTTGGAATTTGCCGGACATTCCTACATCATGGGGAACGCCACCGAGGAACTTCGTGACCGCGGATGGACTGAAACCCTTTGTAACAACGAAAACGGCGTCGCCAATGCTGTCGATGCGGTGCTGGAAGGACTAGAATAGGTTTATGCGTTTCCTGCGCCACATAGCGACGCTGCTCCTGTTGACGAGCACGGTCTTCGCGGTTGAGATTGCTGAGTTGCGCAATGGATTCAATATCCCTCACCGAAGCCGCGAAACGCGCGACGGGGAGGTGCGGCTTTACCTGGATGACCAGAAGAAGAGCTTCGTAGACGTTTCTGCCGGTGAAGTTGAACGCTATAGAAGTGAGCCGGATTCTTTACCAGCGACGTTGCCGGAAGTAGCAAAGAGTACCGGTCAGATCGTCAGTGAAGCCTCCGAGAAACACGGCGTGGATTCCGATTTTATCCACAGCGTGATCAAGCAGGAGAGCGCAGGCAATGCCAAAGCGGTTTCGCGTACCGGCGCACGCGGATTGATGCAATTAATGCCCGGAACTGCCCAGCAGTTGGGAGTGAAAGACAGTTTCAGCCCCGAGCAGAACGTCGGCGGCGGGACGAAATACCTGCGGGAACTGCTGGAGCGCTACAACGGAGACGCGGTGAAGGCGCTGGCGGCCTACAATGCCGGTCCGGCTGCGGTCGATCGCTACAAGGGAGTTCCTCCTTACCGCGAGACCCGGCAGTACGTTCAGCGCGTGGTGACCGATTACAACAGGAGCAAGCAGGGCTCCGGCGAGCCTAAAGTGAAGTCCACGAACAAAGCGGCTGCCGATGCCAGCGGCAACGCCACCGTGGAGCGCGCCTCAAAGTAACCTCTCCATCTTGATCAGATCATGCCCTCGGCGATCCAATTTAGTAGAATGAAATAGCATTCGCGGGCGAAGCTTGATCGGACTCCGGTTTTCAATGCTCGGGGTCTGCCTGCCACAAGGATCGAATGCAGTTTTGTTTTGAAAGGCTTCCCGCGATCGCCAGTCCGGCTCGCTCTCCTTCTTATGAAGAAAAAGCAGATTTTCTCGCTTATCGTTGTGGCGGCAATTCTCGGAGTCCTTGTCTATTTTCAGTTCCGCTCGTGGCGAACTTTTGACTGGGCACAGTTCCGAAAATATACGGGCGGCGTAAGCCTGTGGCACATTGGCGCGGGAGTCGCACTGATTTACTTAGGCTACATTCTGCGAGCGATTCGGTGGGCCATCTTTCTGAAACCTACGGCGCCCACCAGCTATCGACGGCTCATCGCGCCGCAGGTGATAGGCTTCTCCGCACTGGGCTTATTTGGACGCGCCGGTGAGTTTGCGCGTCCCTACCTGATTGCCCGCAAAGAGAAACTGACGTTTACCTCGCAACTGGCGGTCTGGACCGTTGAACGTTTCTTCGATTTAGGCTCGGTGTTCCTCCTGATTGCGACGTTCCTCTTCTTTGTCGGCGGCGAAAAGGTTCGCCTGCTGGAGCAGGACTTGCGTCACGGTCTGGTCGCAGTCACCGCCAGTACCGGCCACAAGTTTCCCCTGCTTGCCGCCGGCATTGCATTGCTCGTTATTTTCTATTTTCTGCTGCGCAGAGCTGGAGGAACGCTGGCCAAGGCGTTGCGCTCCAAGTTCGAGTCCTTCAAGGCAGGCTTCAACACCATCCACGACCTCAGTTCGCTCCTGCAGATCGTCGCGGTCTCAGTGGCCATGTGGCTAATGATCGCGGGTGCCTATATCGAAGTGCTGCACGCCTACGGAGCGGTTCCGGTGACAATGCCGGGCGGTATCCGTCATATTGCGGAAATGGGCAGCCTGGGACTAGAGGACGTGCTGATTATCATGGCCTGCAGCATGGCCGGATCCGTCATTCAACTTCCGGGCGGTGTGGGCGGCTCGCAATTGGCGGTCATTACGATTCTTCAGTCGCATTTCTTTAACGGCGCACCAACCTACGTCACTCCCGAACTGGCGGTGAGTTGCGGAATTATGCTCTGGCTGGTGACCTTCATGTCCGTGATTCCGGCAGGGGCACTGCTGGCGCGCTATGAGAAGATTTCCTTTCTGCGCCTTTCCGAGGAGAGCGCCCACGAGGAAGAAGAAGCGGAAGAAGATGCGGCCCGGGTGCTGTAGTTCATCTGCTGCTGCACTCACGCTGGTACAATGGTTCGTTCCACTGGCAGCTAGAGTTTTACAGGAGTGCGCCGCGGAAGTTCGGCGGCAAACGCAACATGAAATGTCCCTTTTGCGGTTTTGATCAGGACAAGGTGGTCGACTCGCGCGAGAGCAAGGAAGGCGAATCGATTCGCCGCCGTCGCGAGTGTTTGCGTTGCGAAAAGCGCTTCACCACCTATGAGCGCATCGACGAAATTCCTTACATGGTGGTAAAAAAGGATGGGCGGCGCGAGAAGTTCGAGCGCCAAAAAGTGCTCAGTGGTCTGCTCCGGGCATGCGAGAAGCGCCCGGTTCCCATCGGCCAACTGGAACAGATCGTCAATGAGGCGGAATCTTTCGTCATTGACAGTCCGGAACGCGAGTGCAAGACCGGCGAGGTTGGCGAGCTCATCATGAACCGCTTGCGCAACTTGGACAAAGTAGCCTACGTGCGATTTGCCAGCGTCTATCTCGACTTCAAGGACGTACAGGAGTTCATGGCGGAATTGCAGGATCTGCTTCGTTCCAAGGACATGCGCGAGGCCAAGGCGGCACTGGTAGACCGCGCGAAACATACGACCAAACATTAAAACATCAGCAATGCAACTCCAGGGTGAAATTGAATGACGCATAAGGTTACGTTGATTCCGGGTGACGGAATCGGTCCGGAAGTCACAGCCGCGGCAGTTCGCATTTTGGAAGCCACGGGCGTGAAGTTTGAGTGGGAGAGCTACGCAGCGGGCGCAGACGCCTTTGCAAAGTATCACGAGTACATTCCGAAGGAGCTGACCGAGTCCATCGAGCGCACCCGCGTTGCGTTGAAAGGACCGGTCACCACCCCCATCGGCGGCGGCTTCAGCAGCATCAACGTGCAGTTGCGCAGGCAGTTCGAGCTCTTCTGCAACTTCCGTCCCATCCGCAATCTTCCCGGAGTTGCCACGCGCTATCCCGGCGTCGATCTCATCATCATCCGCGAAAACACGGAAGGACTGTACTCGGGAATCGAGCACGAGGTTGTTCCCGGCGTGGTGGAGAGTATCAAGATCATTACCGAAAAGGCTTCCACGCGTATCGCGCGATGGGCTTTTGAGTATGCGCGAAAGTTCGGACGCAAGAAGATTCACGCCATCCACAAGGCGAACATCATGAAGCTCTCCGATGGCTTGTTCATCCGCTGCTCGCGCAATATCTCAAAGGAATATCCGGAGATCTCCTACGGCGAACACATTGTGGACAATACCTGCATGCAGCTTGTTACGAATCCATACCAGTACGACATGCTGCTGCTGGAAAATCTCTACGGAGACATCGTCAGCGATCTTTGCGCCGCCTTCGTAGGCGGACTGGGTCTGGTACCCGGCGCAAACTTCGGCCATGAGTGCGCCATCTTTGAGGCCGTACATGGCTCCGCTCCAGACATCGCTGGCAGAGGCATCGCCAACCCAACGGCCATAACGCGTTCGGGAATCCTGATGCTCCGCCATCTCGGCGAGCAGGATGCGGCCGACAAGGTAAAGTACGCAGTCCACTCGGTTTTCCGCGAGAGTAAACACATTACCCGCGATATGGGCGGCACCGCCTCAACCAGCGAATTCGCCGACGCAGTGATCGAGGCCATGGAGAGTCCGGCCTGGCGAGAGCAGGCGGCAACGGAGACCAATCCGGTCTAGGATTCCGGTTCGGGAGGAGTTAAGCGGCGATATTTTATGCTCTTTTCCAGGAAATATCGCCAGAGCTCGAATCGTGCTGCATCGCGAGCCGATGGAATCTCATCTTTATAGCTATGGGGTTGATAGAATTGGGCCTTCGTCCGCGACGCAAGCTCCTTCGTGCTTTCGAACCTCAGTTAGCCTTTCGCAGTTGAGTTCTCTGACTTCATGACGCATTTCTCTAACGCATCGAGCACCCCTTTCCGCCGCGCACATCACCTCTTCTGCGTGGTGGCGGCCTGCTTTGTCTTCCTCCTGATCATTGCCGGAGCCCTGGTCACCAGCAACGATGCCGGACTCTCGGTTCCTGACTGGCCCACCTCGTTCGGCTCGCTCTACCGGATTCCGTCGCTGGTGGGCGGAGTGAAGTTTGAGCACCTGCACCGAATGCTGGCCGAGTGGATCGGCCTGCTTACGATCGGCGTCGCAGTTTCGACACAGAGACTTGACCGGCGCCGATGGATGCGCATTCTGGGGTGGAGCGCTCTTGGCACGGTCATCGCGCAGGGAATTCTGGGCGGACTCACCGTTCTCTTCTATCTACCGCCCGCCATTTCGACGGCCCACGCAACGCTGGCGCAAACATTCTTTTGCATCATGGTTGGAATCGCCTTCTTCACTAGCAGGAGCTGGGTTGAAGCTCCCGAGCCGGTGGTCAGTCCCGACGCGTATCCCCGCCTCACCACCATCGCAACGCTCACAGTGATTACTGTCTGGTTGCAGTTGATACTGGGCGCAGCCTTCCGGCATTCGGGAATTCGCCTGCTTCCGCATATCATCGGAGCCGCCATTGTCTTCTGCATGGTGAACTGGCTGGCAATTACTACTCTCAAACGTCATCGCACAACCCCGCAATTGGCCAAGCCCGCAGTCGTGTTGCTGATTCTGCTGGCCGTTCAGATCGCGCTGGGGCTGGCAAGCTTCATCACCCGAGTTCTTTGGAGCCAGGGAGCCGCGACGCCGATGGCCAGCATGGTTGCAGCAACCGTCGCTCACGTAGCGTGCGGAGCCCTTGTACTGGTGACTTCCGTGGTTCTGACGATCCAGATCAATCGCCACTTGGAACTGAGTGCCGTGCGGAATTCAACTCAGGACTCCGCGCCCATCCCGAGAAATTCGGTGCGCGCATGACCACCGCGCCCATGCAGCCCTTGGCTGTTGCCGCACAGCACACGCGCGGGGCGGTGGACCTGCTGCGCGACTATGCCCAGCTCACCAAGATTCGTGTAACAACTCTTGTGGTGGTCACGGCGTGGTGCGGCTTCTTCTTCGGTCAGCACAAGTCGGGACTCCCCGTGCTCACCATCAAGTTGCTTTGGGCGCTGGCCGGAATCGGCATGGTCTCAGCGGGCACGGCCTGCATGAACGAAATCATCGAGCGTAAAAGCGATGCTCTGATGCGCCGCACCATGCTTCGTCCGCTGGTCACGCACTCCATGGGGCTCGCGCACGCAATCATTGTCTGGGCGGTGCTCACCATCAGCGGCGCCACGCTGCTTGCTGTCAAACTTAATCCGTTGACTGCGTTGCTCAGTCTGCTGACTGCTGTTACCTATCTCATGGTGTACACGCCGCTGAAAAAAATCAGCCCGCTGTGCACCTTCGTCGGAGCGTTTCCTGGAGCCATGCCCGGCGTGCTGGGCTGGACTGCCGCGCGCGGACATCTTGAGTACGAAGCATTCGTGCTGTTCGCCATCGTTTTCTTCTGGCAGTTTCCGCACTTCCACTCCATCGCGCTGCTCTATCGTGATGACTACGCGAAGGCTGGAATTCGCATGCTGCCCGTCGTGGAAAGTGATGGCCGCTCCACTTCCCGTCAGATTCTGATGTACGGTGCGGCGCTGCTGCCCACTACGCTGGCGCCCACGATGCTCGGCATGGCCGGACTGCCGTATTTCATTGGCGCATCCGTGCTTGGACTTTGTCTCTTTTATTTCTGCGCCCGCATTTGGAAGGAATGCTTGCCTCCTTCTACCGCGCGATCAAAGACTCTTGCGCGTGAGCTGCTGAAGGCTACCGTCACATACCTGCCTTTGCTCTTCGCATTGATGATGCTGAACAGTGCCACCTGATTCGCTCTTGTTCCAATAAGGACTCATTGCATTGACCACTAGAACGCAACCACCTGAGCTCGAAGCCTCCGCCACGATTGGAACCGATACGGTGATTCAGATCGATGGCCTGCGCCACAAGTACGGCGACCGCACCGCGCTCAACGGCGTTTCCTTCACCGTAAAACGCGCTGAGATTTTCGGGCTGCTCGGCCCGAATGGCAGCGGCAAGACAACGATTTTTCGCATTCTTTCCACGCTCATGCTGCCTGCCTCAGGACGCGCGCTGATCCTCGGTCACGATGTCGCGCTCGATCCCAGCGGGGTGCGCCGGCAGATTGGCGTGGTATTTCAATCGCGCAGCATAGACGTGAAACTTTCCGCGGAAGAGAACCTGATCCACGTCGGCCATCTTTATGGCATCACCGGCTCAGTGCTGATGAAACGCGTGGCGGAGATGCTGGAGCGCGTCTCGCTGACCGACCGCGCCAAGGACCGTGCCGAGACCTTCTCCGGCGGCATGCAGCGGCGACTCGAACTAGCAAAAGGATTGCTGCATCGTCCGCAGGTTTTGCTGCTTGACGAACCGACCACCGGGCTTGATCCCGGCGCGCGCCGCGATCTATGGCAGTATCTGCAGGTGCTGCGTGATCAGGAAGGCGTGAGCATTATCGTAACCACGCACCTGATGGAAGAAGCCGAGAAGTGCGACCGCCTGGCGATTCTCAGTCATGGCAACCTCGTTGCACTGGGCACGCCCGCACAGTTGAAAAGCGAGATCGGCGGAGACGTGATTCTGCTCGACGCGCGCAATCCGCAGCAACTTGCTACTGCCGTTGCCGAGCGCTTCGGCGTGGAGGCTGTGGTGCTCGACGATGGACGTGTCCGCATTGAGCGCGAGGCTGGACACCGTTTCATTACTGATGTGGTCGAGGCCTTCCCAGGCGAGATTGACGCCGTAAGCGTCAGCAAGCCGACACTGGAAGACGTCTTCATCCGCCGCACTGGCCATCGCTTCTGGAACGAAGATGCGCAGGGACTGGAACAGCGCGCCGCTGAAACCACAAAAAAGAAAATGCACTGAGAATCGGGGTTGAGATTGGCAACGCAGACAACTACGCATCCAGCAACTATTACGGGAACTACATTCGGAGTTATGCCCGCGCTCTCACTCTGGCGCCGGGAAGTTGTGCGCTTTTACCGCAACATCAGCCGCGTGGTCGGGGTCATCGCTTCACCGCTGATCTTCTGGATCGTGATCGGCGCGGGCTTCGGCAACTCGTACCGCAATCCCAGCACTGGCACTGGACAGAACTATCTCGACTTCTTCTTTCCCGGCGCGCTGATGATGATCGTGCTCTTCACCTCGATCTTCGCCATGATGTCGCTCATCGAAGACCGCAATGAAGGCTTTCTGCTCTCGGTGCTGGTTGCCCCCGTGCATCGCTCGGTGATTGTGCTGGGTAAAGTTCTGGGTGGTACCACGCTGGCAACCTTGCAGGGCGTGCTTTTCCTGGTGATCGCGCCGCTGCTGGGAATTCACTTCGGGCTGGTGCAATTACTGCTGATGATCCTGGATATCTTTCTGGTCTCGTTCTCACTGACCGCACTCGGCTTCATCATCGCGTGGCCCATGGATTCCACCTCAGGCTTCCATGCCATCATCAACCTGTTTCTGATACCGCTCTGGCTGCTCTCCGGCTCACTCTTTTCGGTCAGTTCGGCCGCACCATGGATGGCATTCCTGATGCGGATCAATCCGCTGACCTACGGCACCGAAGCTTTGCGAAACCTGTTGTTTCCAGCAACTGCTTCAGCGGAATTTTCACTCACCAAGTGTCTTTCCGTGCTGGTGATCTTTACGCTTGTCATGTTTACGCTGGCCTTTGTAGTGGCTAACCGACGCAGCACCAAGCCAGCCGCATAGAGATGCGCCATTAACGGCATTTCCGCCGCCGGGTGACAAAACAGGCGGAGCGCAACTATTCTAGGAGAAGCGCGAGCACCCATGCAGGCATCCATGCTGTCCTACTTTCCGGCGATCAACGCAACCCTGAACGGCACCGCTGCCTTGCTTCTGCTCACGGGGAAGCGCTTCATTGACAATCGCAGGATTGAAGCCCATAAACGAACGATGATCGCCGCGTTTTCAACCTCGGTGATCTTTCTGCTCTGCTACCTCTACTATCACGCCCACGCCGGAGTACTGCACTTCGCAGGACACGGCTGGCGCCGTCCCGTGTACTTCACGTTGCTGACCAGCCACACTTTGCTTGCAGTAGTGATCGTGCCGCTCATCCTCATAACTTTGAGCCGAGGACTCAAGCGCAAGTTTGTCCTGCACGTAAAGCTCGCTCCACTGACCTACTGGCTGTGGCTGTACGTCTCCGTGACTGGTGTGATCATCTACTACCTGCTGTATCACCTCTGGCGCTCCTGAATCTCTCCAGACCGATTGTTCCCCACGGAACGCAGATTGATATGTGTAAATGCTTGCCGTTAGCCGCAGCCTTCCTTCCTGGCGTTCCGCGCTACCGGATTCGCGCATCGAGCGCCGCAATGATTTCGCGGGCGGCGCGTTCACCGGTCGCAATGGCACCGTGAACGGTGGCGTGGTTGCCTTCACAGTCCGTAGCCTCACCGGCAAAGTACAGCGTCTCTGCCACGGGCGCCGCAAGTTCTGCCTGCGCACCTTCGCCGCCCACGCCTTCGTAGCTGTAAGAGCCGCGCGAGTAAGGGTCTGACTGCCAATCATGGACGTGCCAGCTCAGGAGTTCAGGCTCCAGCGTCAACTTCCGCACTCCGAAGATTGAAGCGAGAGACTCCAGCGCCTTGTCTTTGATGAACATGACGTCTCTGCGGCTCAACCGCTCGCCACGACGCGATGCCGCCCACCCCGTGAGCACTGGCGAGGAGCCTCCCGGAGTCCACCAGGTCGGGAACCATTCCTGGTGCGAATGGACGAAACCAAGATCTCTAAACGCGCCCTGCCCTGAGTCAGCAGTTGCGATCCGCTCCCACCATTTATCACGGAAGATCATCGAGACCCGGATGGTTTGCCCCATGTAAAGCAGGGCCATTGCCGATGCCTTATCTTCCAATTCCGGATCGAAGCGCACCGCGCCCGGTGCCTCAGGTGGCGCCTGCAATACGCCGAGTGGCAGCGTGATGAGTGCCATTCCAGCGGTAAACTCGACGGGACCAGTTTCAGTTTTTGCTTCCACGCTCACCTGGCGCTCGGACCAGCGAATCGCACGCACAGCAGTATTCAGCCGGATTGTGACAAGTTTCGGAGGCAGTGCATTCGTGAACACCTTGAGCAGTGACTCATAGCCATGCAAGAACCGGAAGGACCGGTGGCCGTCAATCTTCCCCTCGGCTCTCTTGCTTCGCACCAGCGAGTGCATGCTGATCCGCTCGGCGAGCGCTCCGTGAAATCCTTCAATGTACTCCAACCCCCAGAGCTTGGCTGCATCGTCAATGCCGCTGCATTCATCCAGATGACTGGCAAATGAGCGGTCCGGGCCATGATCGTCCATCTTCTCCAAAATGTTCTGAATGCCTGCGAAGAAATCGTCCCCGCGTTGCAAGTGGTCATTTGACTGGACCCATTGCACGCCGTTGGATTCCGCCACTTCCAACTCCCCCGCTTCGACCAAGTCAAATATCGCCCGCGGGCGTCCGTGAATAAACTCGGCGCCCATCTCCACGGGGATGCCGTCAACATTATGAGCCGTCCAGATACGGCCACCGATGCGGCTGCGCGCTTCCAGCACAAGAACACGCACCCCTTCCCCGGCAAGCAAGCGCGCTGCTGCAAGGCCTGCCACGCCAGCTCCAATGACGATTACATCAGCGGCTTCGTTCATCATGCTGATTGGATTCCCTATCGAGCCAAAAGCAGCACTCATTTTTTCTGTGTTGGGGTGCCCCGGAGAGAACCGCTCAATCCTTGTTCTGCTGCGCCAACTCCTGGAAGATAACCTTGTATCCGCGCTGGAAGGATTGCAGATGTGTCCGCATCGCCTCGCTCGCCTTTGAGGGATTATGTTGCCGCAACGCTTCCAGCACCTTCACATGCTGGCTTACGGCCTGCGCCATTCCCTCTTTTAGAAGCAAACTCTTGGAAATTAGTTCCGTCATCTGCTCACGCACGCCTTTAAGAATGTTGTTGAGAACTTCGTTCTTGGCCGCAGCTCCCATCAACAGGTGGAATGATAGATCCAGCTTCCAGAACTCATCCGCGTTGCCTGATCTCAGCTTCATCTTCTCCACCAGAAGCGCCAGTTCGTCCAACTCTGCTTCCGTAATTCTGACAGCGCACAAAGCGGTCAACTCGGACTCGAGAATTAGACGAGCCTCGATGAAGTCTTCCAGGGCTTTTTCGTTGTTCAATGTGCCTTTGCTCAGCCATGAACTGGTGAAATAAGCGGAAGGCTGTTCGGCTACGTAGCTGCCGCCGCCGGCGCGCACCCGTATCAGGCCAATGAAGGCAAGCGAGGTCAGCGCCTCGCGCAAGCTCGAGCGTCCAACATGAAACGCTTTACACAGCTCCGCTTCAGAGGGAAGCTTCTCGCCAGGCTGCCAATCGCCCGCCGTGATTCGTGCTGCAAGCTGTTTAGCCACTTGCTCGCTCAATGTGGCGCGAGGCAACGGGTCTAGGCCATTCAATAACTTGGACAAAGGGTCACCAACGAACTTGAGCATAGGTAAAAAAAATCACAAGGTCAATCGCATTTTCGCCTTGTCTGACAACCTGACGCTATAGTAATGTCTCCATCGGTCAATCATCGCAAGCCAATACCGCGCCAAAGGGAAACGAGTCAGAACTGACCGGCTCGATCCCACGGCTCGTTCTGGAGGTTCTACTTGAGTTCCTCGACTGTGCCCCCGTCGTCAGCAAAGAAGGCTCCCACGTCTCCTCAGCCGAAACCTAACTACTTTGTATCTGCCGTGGTAGTCATTATTGGCGCCATTGCGGCAATCGCGATCCTCAAATTGCCGGTTCTCGCATCTCCCTGGCAGCAGGGCTACGACCCATTCGGACACTGGTTTCTCTCCACGCTAGTCGCCGCCATTCCGGTGGTTGTGCTGCTGGGGACATTGGCTCTTGGCCACATTAAGGCGCACTACGCCGCGCTGGCCGGACTGGCCGCGGCCTTGATTGTGGCGATCTATGGGTTTCATATGCCCGCGCAACTGGCTGCTGCCGCTGCCGTGTATGGCGCTGGATACGGCCTATTTCCTATCGGCTGGATCGTTCTGAACGTCATCTTTATGTATCAGTTGACGGTGGAGTCAGGACAATTCACCGTGGTACAGCACAGCCTTACCGGAATCACCAAGGACCGCCGGTTGCAGTTATTGCTGATCGCATTCTGCTTTGGCGCATTCTTCGAGGGCGCGGCAGGCTTCGGGACTCCGGTGGCCGTCACCGCCGCCTTACTGATCGGGCTCGGTTTCAAACCGCTTCAAGCGTCGGGCCTGTCGCTGATCGCCAATACCGCCCCGGTAGCTTTTGGGGGATTGGGAATCCCGATCATCGCGCTCTCCAAGGTGACAGGAATCAGTGAAGTGGTCCTCTCTGCGATGACGGGCCGAATTCTGGCCCCATTCTGCGTCCTCATTCCGTTCTGGCTGATCTGGGCATTTGTCGGATTCTCAGGCATGATTGAGGTCTGGCCCGCAATTCTCGTTGCGGGTGTCTCGTTCGTCATTCCGCAAGTGCTGATCTCCAATCTAATGGGACCTTGGCTTGTAAACGTGATTGCGGCCGCGGTCTCAATGGTTTGCCTGACACTCTTCCTGATGGTCTGGAAGCCGAAGAATATCTGGAAGTTCGAGGGTCAGGAAGAGGAAGAGCAAGCAGACATCAACAGCGGAAAAGTTCTGCCCTCTTACACCCGCGGTGAGATTGCCCGAGCTTGGATTCCATGGGTGGTCTTAAGCGTAATGGTCTTTATGTGGGGCACGCAGACCGGCAAATTGTGGATGAACTCGCCGGAGAAGGTGTTCACCTCCACCGCTTCATGGGCTACCAAGCCAAGTCAGATCACGAATCCTCAGTTCCCGGTCAAGACTCTGCATAGCATGGTCGAGCGGGTTCAGCCTGTTGTGGCCAAGCCGACCAAGGAACCCGCGGTCTTCGCCGTCAACTGGCTGAGCGCCACAGGAACTGGAATCCTGCTCGCCGCGATCATCTCTGGTTTGATCATGGGACAAGGACTCGGGACCATATTTTCAATGTTCTTCCGAACCCTCTTCAAGGTCCGCTTCTCTCTCTTGACGATCGCGGCTATGCTGGGCCTTGGCACACTCACACGCTATTCCGGCGTGGATGCCACCATGGGACTGGCATTTGCGCGAACCGGGCATCTATATCCGTTCTTTGGAACCCTGCTGGGCTGGCTCGGCGTGGCGCTGACCGGCTCAGATACATCCTCCAACGTGCTCTTTGGCAGCCTGCAGAAGATCACCGCGCAACAAGTGGGTGTTTCTCCTGTGCTGATGGCGTCGGCCAACAGCGCCGGAGGCGTGATGGGAAAGATGATCGACGCGCAGAGCATCGTGGTCGCTTCCACGGCAACGCAGTGGTATGGACACGAGGGCGCAATTCTGCGTTATGTCTTCCTCCATTCACTGGCGCTGGCTGCACTCGTGGGCATCGTCATCTTCCTGATGGCGTACGTAGCTCCGTTTACTCAGTTAGTGGTCCACTAAGAGATGTGAAAGCTTCGCACCTCTTGGGAGTTTAAGAGGCTAGTAGAATTAGCGGACGGCTTCGGCCGTCCGCTAATTCTTGCGCTTGTAAGTCATTGTGAAGCGAGGGCGAGTTGATTTGATCGCAGGATCATCTTGCGGAAACTGGGCTGGACGCCTTCTGTGCATAATTGTGGATTAGGCGTTGCTCGAGTTTAACTACGAACTTAGGTGTGAAACCTCTCACTAGGTGCTGGATGTCAGGTTCAAACTCATGAAACACATTGATACCGGCATCACCGCCTATCGTCGAACGGAAATCGCTGAACGTAGCTGAGCTTGAGCGAGCCCAATATGGATGGTAAGCGGTGTGAACAATGGCCACGGTTAGCGCATCGAGAACGGACGAGGTATTTGGCCGGATCTTTCCCGAGTCGTCACGCGTAATGAAAGCACGTGAAGCCGCGTTGGACGCCCTCCGCAGAAGGCTTCCACTGGCCGAGTCGTCATCGTTTCTATCGTGCTTTACCACCTGTCGCGGATACAGGTATTTGCTCAGCAAGTCCTTGGACTCCCTTTCGCCAAACTGCCCCTGACGAAGAATGAACATACCAGCCCGCCCCGAAGTTGGTTCCATTTCGCGAATTCCCCGGCTCGCCGTGCCGGTCCCGAAGGTCACTGAACCGCTTGCTGGGGCCGTGAACCTGAGGGATATGCCTGTCTGCCGGACTGGCGACGGAGCGTCAGGAAGCGTTCCCCACGAAGATATTTCCGGACGCTGCATGCGAGCCGAGGCTGGCCCTTTGGAGAGCGAAGCTGAATTGTGCTCCTGGCACAAACCAACGCCAACAACTGACAGCAGTAGCAAGATAGCCCGAGTTAATCCAATTGCCTTAAGCATGGCTAAGCAGCCGGCAAAGCGGGCGAGCTACTTTGTTTGGCCCCTCCAATTGCACTATCAGATTGAAAGTCTTTGCCAATGGTTGCCAGCCGGAGAGTAGATCCTCAGCTAGAGCTGAATTCCGTGCATTCACAAATCTTAATGTGCATTTCAACTCATTGACAGGCCACTCAAAAGGTGAAGACAGAATCGCACGTTTATACAAGCTTTCACAGAGCTAGGCCAGAGTTGCTGGATTGGGAAATTGACTGGTGTAGAAGCAGCTATGGATGGCAGCGAGTCAGAGTGCTTTCGTAATTCTACCCAAGATCAAGGCGACGCAAGAAGGAAGCTGAGATGGAAGAGAATCCGCCAAGTACACCAATCCCACCAAGTAATAATCCGTCTACTCACACCCGATCCACCACATGGCGGGTGATCGTCTGGATTGTCGTTCTTCTCGTCTTCGCAGGCATATTTTGGTTGGTGGTGCGAAACCGGAGCACACCGCAGTCGGCGGAGCAGAGTGGACGGCGTACCGCGATGGCCGGAACCGTCACCGTTGTTCCAGCTACCGCTCAAAAGGGCAGCATTGGCGTCTATCAGGAAGCAATCGGAACGGTGACGCCCGTTTACACCAGTTCCGTAACAGCCCAAGTGACTGGATTGATCACAGCCGTCCACTATCGGGAAGGCCAACTCATACACAAGGGTGCTCCGCTGATTGACATTGATTCCCGTCCTTTTGAGGCGCAGCTTCTACAGGCGCAGGGTACGCTGGAGAAGGACACTCAGTTGCTTGCGCAGGCCAAGATGGACTTGGAGCGTTACCGTGCCGCCTGGGCGAGGAATGCCGTTGCCAAGCAGATCCTCGATGACCAGGAAAAGCTTGTGCTGCAGGACGAAGGCACGGTGAAAACCGACCGCGGAACGGTTCAGTACGACAAGGTTCAGATCTCCTACTGCCATATCACCGCACCGTTCACTGGACGAGTGGGATTGCGCCTCGTTGACCCTGGAAATATTGTCCAGTCCAACGGAACTACTCCCCTAGTGGTCATCACTCAGCAGCAGCCGATTACGGTAATTTTCACGGTCTCAGAAGATGCACTCAGCCAGATTGAAGCTCAACTTCGGCTTGGCGGCAAACTCGCGGTAGATGCATACGATCGCACTGCGCAGACCAAGATTGCCAGCGGCAAGTTGCTGAGCCTTGACAACCAGATTGATACCACCACCGGCACATTGAAGTTGCGCGCCATCTTCGACAACAAAGACGGCGCTCTGTTTCCGAATCTGTTCGTCAACGCGCGCCTCCTGGTCCGCACGCTCAATGACATGATCCTGATTCCCACTTCTGCAATCCAACACAACGGACAGGCGGCGTTCGTCTATGTACTGCAGAACGGCACCGCACAGCTGCGGAGCGTAAAGCCCGGAATTTCGGATGCAGGCATGACCGCTGTGGAGGGCGTGCAACCCGGCGACATAGTTGCCAATAGCAGCTTTGACAAGCTGCAACCGAACGCGAAAGTGGCGCTTGCTCAAAATCCTCAGCCCACCAGCGGCAGTGGGAGTAACTAGCCGTGAGTCCGTCGCGTCCGTTCATTCTGCGGCCCGTTGCTACTTCGCTTCTGATGGCCGCGATCTTGCTCGTGGGCATTGTCGCCTACACCCAGTTGCCCGTCTCTGCCCTGCCGCAGGTGGATTATCCAACGATCCAGGTGCTCACTTTTTATCCCGGGGCGAGCCCGGATGTTGTAGCGACCACGGTCACTGCGCCTTTGGAGCGGCAGTTCGGACAGATGCAGGGACTCAGCCAGATGACCTCGACCAGTTCCGGTACCACTTCAGTCATCGTGCTGCAATTCAACCTGACTCTTAGCATCGACGTAGCCGAGGAAGAGGTGCAATCGGCAATTAATGCCGCGCAAAGCTACCTGCCCAGTGTGCTTCCTGCACCACCCATCTACAGTAAGACGAATCCTGCTGACGCGCCGATTCTCACGCTGGCAATCACCTCTGACTCAATGCCGCTCTCACAAGTCGAAGACCTGGTAGACACTCGCCTTGCGCCGAAGCTCTCCCAACTGAACGGGGTCGGTCTGGTAAGCATAAGCGGAGGCCAGAAGCCCGCCGTCCGCATTCAGGCCAATCCCGCCGCACTCGCTTCCTATGGCATCACTCTGGAGCAGCTACGCACCTCGCTCATACAGGCCAGCGTGAACGCCGCAAAAGGAAACTTCGACGGTCCACGACAGGGGTACCAGATTGATGCAAACGATCAACTGGAGAGTAGCGCAGATTACAGAAACGTCGTGATCGCCTACCGTAACAACGCCCCGGTAGTGCTGAAAAATGTCGCCCAGGTTGTGGATGGCGTCGAGAACAACAATCAGGCCGCCTGGATGAATCAGACCCCAGCAGTTATCCTGAACATCCAGCGGCAGCCCGGTGCCAACACGATCAGCGTCGTCAAGAGCATCAAAGCCATCCTTCCTCAGCTTGAGACGAACCTTCCCGCCACCATCAAAGTCACGCAGATGACCGACCTCACTGTTCCCATCAAGGCTTCGGTCTCAGACGTAGAGTTCGAGTTGATGCTCACAGTGGTGCTGGTGGTCCTCGTCATCTTCCTATTTCTGCGGAGCGTCCGCGCCACCATCATCCCCGCCGTCGCCGTGCCAATCTCACTGGTGGGCACCCTGGGCGCCATGTATATCCTGGGCTACAGCCTGGACAATCTCTCCATGATGGCCCTCACCATTGCCACCGGATTCGTGGTGGACGATGCCATTGTGATGATCGAAAACATATCGCGCTATCTGGAGGAAGGCGAACCGCCTATGCAGGCCGCGCTCAAGGGCGCCGAGCAAATCGGCTTCACCATCCTATCACTCACAATTTCGCTTATCGCCGTGCTCATTCCACTCTTGTTCATGGGCGATGTTGTGGGCCGCCTCTTTCGTGAATTCGCTGTGACCCTGGCAGTTACCATCATCCTCTCGGCGGTGGTCTCGCTCACCCTCACGCCCATGATGTGCGCGCGCTTGCTGCATTACGATCCAACCGAACAACAGACAAAGCTCTACCGGATTTCTGAGCGAGCCTTCCAGCGCATGATTGACTTCTATGGCCGGACTCTAAAATTCGTCCTCCGATTTCAGACCGTCACACTGCTGATTGCGTTGGCCACTCTGGTGCTGACCATCGTCCTTTACATCGTCGCACCCAAAGGATTTTTCCCGGTGCAGGATACAGGCGTAATCCAGGGCATATCACAAGCTCCCGAAACCATTTCTTTCGATGCCATGGCGCAGATGCATCAGGAACTGGCAAAGGTCATTCTTGCCGACCCTGCGGTTGAGAGCCTTACCTCGTTCATCGGCGCGGACGGCACGAATACCACCATGAATAGTGGGCGATTCTCTATTAACTTGAAGCCCCTCGATCAGCGCGACCACGTCAACGCCTCGGATGTGATTCGGCGGCTTCAGCGCAAGATGCAGAACGTCAGCGGAATCAAACTTTACATGCAGCCAGTGCAAAACATCACGGTCGATGACCGTGTGAGCCGCACCCAATATCAATACACCCTTGAAGATCCCGATGCACAGGAACTTAACCAGTGGACCAACCGGTTCCTCGAACAGGTGAAAAAGCTTTCGCTGCTTGAAGACGTCACCACCGATCAGCAAACCGACGGCCTGGCTGTCTCGCTGGTGATAGATCGGGCCACCGCTTCGCGCCTGGGCATTGCGCCATCCACCATTGACAACACGCTGTACGATGCCTACGGCCAGCGTCAGATCAACACCATGTACACGCAGCTTAACCAGTATCACGTCATCCTGGAGACTCAGCCTTATTTCCAGCTGGACCCGAGCAAGCTGTCGAGTTTGTACATTCAAGCGAATGCGTCCTCCGGCGCAACTGGTGCGGGAGCCTCCACCTCATTTGCGGCCTCCAGCTCTGTGTCCGGGGGCTCAAACGCGACCACCGCCGCGGCACCGTACACGCCATCCTCCGGCGTTTTGAACGCACCAACGAATGCGCTCTCGCCCACGAGTTCCACGTCGAATACTGCTGGCAGCGCCACACCTGCGAACTCCGTGCCGCTGGGCGCTTTCACTCACTACACACGCATCAAATCGCCTCTCTCCATCAATCACCAGGGGCAGTTCCCTTCCGTCACTGTCTCCTTCAATCTGGCGCCGCGCGCATCTCTAGGTGACGCCATCACCGAGATTGACAAGCTACAGAAGAGCATGAACATGCCGGCCAGCCTGCAGGCCAGCTTCCAGGGTACGGCTGCATCGTTCAAGAACTCGCTCTCCAACGAAGCACTGCTGATTCTGGCCGCACTAGTCACGGTCTATATCGTTCTTGGAGTTCTGTATGAGAGCTTCATTCATCCAATCACGATTCTGTCTACGCTACCGTCCGCCGGAGTCGGTGCGCTTCTGGCGCTTCTTCTCTTTCGTCAGGATCTTAGCGTGGTCGCGATCATCGGTATCATCCTGCTGATCGGCATCGTGAAGAAAAACGGAATTATGATGGTGGATTTCGCTTTGGAGGGCGAACGCAAACACGGCAAGAACTCCACCGACGCCATCTACGACGCTTGCCTGCTGCGCTTCCGTCCCATCATGATGACCACCATGGCCGCACTGCTCGCCGGCATTCCGCTGGCTGCTGGCTCCGGCATCGGCTCGGAGCTTCGACGCCCGCTTGGCATCTGCATGGTCGGCGGGCTTCTGTTGAGCCAGGTGCTCACTCTTTACACCACGCCGGTCATCTACATCTTTTTCGACGGACTCGCCCAACGCTTTTCGCGCTCGCGTTCCAAGTCGCATTCCGGCGACCGACCTGGCGCTCCGGGCTCCGAGCCTCAACTGGAGCAGTGATGAATCCGTCCCGGATATTCATCTACCGTCCCGTGGCCACCACGTTGCTTACAGCCGCGATTGCCTTGGCCGGAGCCATCGCTTTCAATGTACTGCCTGTCTCGCCGCTTCCTCAGGTCGATTACCCTACCATTTCGATTGGCGCTGCACTGCCCGGTGCCAGTGCAGAAATCATGGCAGCCTCTGTCGCCACCCCTCTCGAGCGGCAACTCGGCCACATCGCCGGCGTCTCCGAGATGACCTCGACAAGTTCGCTTGGCACCACGGCCATCACGATTCAGTTTGATCTCAGCCGCAACATCGATGGAGCGGCGCGAGACGTGGAAGCCGCCATCAACGCGGCACGCACCTATCTGCCCAGCAACCTCCCCGCCAATCCCACCTACCGCAAGGTAAACCCTGCTGACTCACCGATCATGGTCATCGGACTCACCTCTGAGATCTATGATCGCGGCAAGCTCTACGATGAAGCTTCGACCGTCGTCAAGCAAAAGCTCTCGCAAATCCAGGGAGTTGGCCAGGTCACCACAGGTGGTGGCGCATTGCCCTCTGTCCGCATTGATGTGGACCCAACACAGCTCAACAGCTACGGATTGACGCTCTCCGGTGTTCAGTCAACCATAAGCCTGCAGAATGCCCATCAGGCGCGCGGCCAACTCTCCGACGGCATTGTCACGGCAGACATCATTACCAATGATCAGATTCGTTACGCGGAGGATTACAAGCCTCTGGTCATTGGCTATAACAAGGGCGCGGCCGTGCGTCTCTCCGATATCGCTGCGGTCACCGACTCGGTACAGAACATCCGTTCCGCCGGATACCTCAACGGCAAGCCGGCGATTCCCATCATTATCTTCCGCCAACCTGGCGCCAACATCATCCAGACCGTCGAAAACATCCGCCGAGAATTGCCTTCGATCAAAGCCTCAATCTCTACCGGCATCGAGACCACCATCGTTCTTGATCGCACCACAACCATCCGCGCCTCCGTGAAGGACGTCGAGCGCACTCTGATCATCTCTATCTGTCTCGTGGTGGCAGTGGTTTTCGTTTTCCTGCGCAGCCCGCGTGCCACGCTCATCCCAGCGGTCGCCGTTCCGGTCTCGCTGATCGGGACTTTCGCGGTGATGTATATGCTCGGCTATAGCCTCGACAATCTCTCGTTGATGGCGCTTACGATCTCCACCGGCTTCGTCGTGGACGACGCCATCGTGGTGATGGAGAACATCTCCCGCCACATTGAAGACGGCATGGAGCCCTTCGCTGCGGCTCTGAAAGGCGCGAAGGAAATTGGCTTCACGGTCTTCTCGATCAGCATGTCCCTGATCGCGGTATTCATTCCTATTCTGCTGATGGGCGGAATCGTCGGTCGCCTCTTTCGTGAATTTGCAATCACGCTGTCCACCGCCATCCTGGTCTCAATGGTCATTTCTCTGACCACTACTCCAGCCATGTGCGCCCATCTGCTCAAGCCGCACGACGATAATCATGGCCCCCTCTATCAACTGAGTGACAAATTCTTTGCCGGGATGCTCTCTTTCTATCGCCGAACGCTTCTCTGGGTTCTGGATAACTCTGCGCTTACTCTCATCGTGCTGGCCCTGGTCATCGCGTTGAATGTGGTTCTGGTGGTGATCATCCCGAAGGGTTTCTTTCCTCAGCAAGATACCGGAGTGATCTTCGGCGGTCTTCAGGGGCCGCAAGATGCCTCCTTTGCAGTGATGGATGACTCTGCCAAATCGCTGGCGCATGTCATCAAGAACGATCCTGGTGTGGACAATGTCGTGGCCTTTACTGGTGGGCAGGGCAACACAAACGCGGGCTTCGTCTTCATGGCGCTTAAGCCTCTGGAACAGCGGAAGGCCAGCGCTATGCAGATACTTGGCCGGTTGCGTCCCAAAATGGCAGGGCTCCCCGTTGCTTCGGTCTTTCTGCAACCGGCCCAGGATCTACGCATCGGCGGACGGGCGAGCAACGCACTTTACCAGTACACGATCCAATCCGACAGTTCAGAGGACCTGGCAACTTGGGGACCGGTCCTGTTAAGTGAGATGCGCAAGCTTCCAGGATTCCAGGACGTGAACAGTGATCAGCAGAACGGTGGCCTCGACCATTTGCTCACCTACGACCGCGCCAGTGCCGCTCGCCTTGGCATCACGGCGCAGGCGCTCGACTCAACTCTCTACAGCGCCTTTGGCCAGCAGGAGGTCTCCATCATTTACACCCAACTTAACCAGTACTATGTTGTGCTTGAAGTTGCTCCCCAGTTCTGGCAAACCCCTGAAGGGCTGAAGTACATTTACGTGAACTCCGCGAATGCCGGCAATGTTCCCCTCAGCGCGGTCACCCGTGGTAAAACCAACGCCATACCGCTGGCCGTCAACCATACCAGCCTTTTTCCATCAGTCACTGTCTCCTTCAACCTGGCCGGAAATATGGCGCTCAGCGACGCTACCCGCGAGGTCGCCCAGATGCAGCGGCGGCTGAACATGCCTCAGACCGTTCGTGGCTTCTTCGCGGGAACCGCGCAGGCCTACCAGGACTCGCTCGCAAGCGAGCCGATTCTCATTGCAACCGCACTGATTGCCGTTTACATCGTGCTCGGAATTCTCTATGAGAGCCTGGTGCATCCGCTTACCATCATCTCCACTTTGCCCTCGGCCAGCGTTGGAGCCATGCTCGCGCTCATGATCTTCAAGATCGATTTAAATGTCATTTCCATCATCGGCATCGTGTTGCTCATCGGTATTGTGAAGAAGAACGCCATCATGATGATTGACTTTGCCCTTGCCGCTGAACGCAATGACGGAAAGAACACCACGGATTCCATCTTCGAAGCGTGCATGCTCCGTTTCCGCCCGATTCTTATGACAACTATGGCCGCCATCTTTGGAGCATTGCCTCTGGCGTTTGGCACCGGCATCGGGTCAGAACTTCGCCGCCCACTGGGAATTACCATTGTCGGCGGCCTGGTGATGAGCCAATTGCTCACTCTTTACACCACCCCGGTCGTATATCTGGCACTCGACCGCTTGCGCCTCCGGGTTATGGGCAACCAGCAACATACTCTCCCGTCCACCAATGGAAGCGAGCCGGAAGGAGCCCTGTAGCCGGGGCAGATGAACAATATTGGAATCAGACTATGACTGACTTAACCCCATCCCCGATTCTAGCCGCCGTGCTTTTCTGCACCCTCACTGCATGCACCGTCGGTCCCAGGTATCAGGCACCCACCGCACAGGCACCGCCGGAATATAAGGAGGCAACTGCCAATGTCGCCCAGAGCGCCCCGCAGAACGCTCCTGCTCCCGCTCCGTCAAACACAACGGCCAGCGATCCAACCCTCGGTGGTCTAGGCCTCTGGACCGTCGCCAAACCTCAGGATGCTACGCTTCGTGGCAAATGGTGGGAGATCTACAACGACCCTGAATTGAATGTGCTCGAAGAGCAACTCAACATTAACAACCAGAACATCAAGCAATATTTTGAGAACTTCATGGCCGCACGCGCCATCGTCCGCCAGGCTCGCTCCCAGTACTTCCCCACCGTTTCGTTCGGGCCCTCACTATCGCGTTCTCGGATATCGTCAAATACAACAGCCGCCGCGGCGGGAAGCAGCAGTGGTGCTTCCGGGGGTGCGAGCACGCTCATCGAGCTTCCCGTAGATGCCACGTGGGCACCCGATATCTGGGGCAAGGTACGCAATACTGTGCGTCAGGCGCAGTACTCTGCCCAGCTCAGCGCCGCCGATCTGGAAAATGAACGCCTCACCGAGCAGGCCAGCCTCGCCACCTTCTTCTTTGAACTCCGTGGACAGGATGCACTTCAGCAGATACTCGACAACACCGTTGCTGCCGACCAGAAATCGCTCGACCTCACCCGCGCGCTGGTCGAGACGGGAATATCCGATCAGATCGCCCTGATTCAGGCGGAGAGCACCTTGGAGATTGCACAGTCTCAGGCCACTAACTTGGGCGTCGCGCGGGCGCAGTATGAGCACGCCATCGCCGTTCTCATCGGCAAAGCAGCATCCGAGTTTTCTATTCCAGTAAAGCCGGTACTCAGCACACCACCGCCAATCCCCGTCGGTCTGCCCTCACAACTGCTGGAACGCCGGCCAGACATCGCCGCCTCCGAGCGCACCCTCGCCGCCGCCAATGCTCAAATCGGAATCGCATACGCAGCCTTCTACCCGAACCTGACGCTTTCGGCCACTGGCGGCCTCGATAGTTCGACTTGGAAACATCTCTTCGACTGGCCGAGCCGCTTCTGGTCAATCGGCCCTTCGGTTTCGGAAACTATCTTCGATGCCGGACTGCGCCGCGCCACCGTCACCCAGTACGTTGCCGTCTATAACGCCGATCTCGCCGGTTATCGCCAGACCGTGCTCACCGCCTTCCAGCAAGTAGAAGACGCTCTCGCCGCTCTGCGCATTCTCACCACCCAGATTCAGCAGCAACGCAAGGCCGTCGAATCTGCAGCCCTTGCTCTAAAGCTTGAGATCACGCGCTATGAGACTGGCATAGACCCTTACATTGACGTTGTCACTGAACAGAACACCCTGCTTGCCGCCCAGCAAACCCTCGCGCAGATCGAAATTCAGCGCGCCACGGCTTCCGTGCAGCTCATCGAAGCTCTCGGTGGAGGGTGGGACAAATCGCAATTGCCAACTCCGCAGCAGATCACCGCAAAACCGGTGAAGGCGGAAACAACAATGCAGCAATAAATTCAATGTGAGCGCTTGCGAAAGGTGGGAACGTCACGGAGCAGACTACAACGGTCACTGCCAGCGCTGATTGTGCCGCTTCAACCACCAGCAGGGAGGGTTCAAAGCTGACGCCGCGTATTGAGGAAGCGCTGTCAGTGAGCAGTTCTGATTTGCCGCTCCAAGATAATCGTACTCAGTCTTGTCACCCTTGAGCGGCGTCTTCAGATACTGTTCGACAGGCACACTCCCCAGTCCGCCGCCACGCGCCAGCCTGATCTCGAACAAACCCCAGTCCGCGACATACAAAATCGCAAGGCCAATCAACAGATACTTCGCTATAAGGCCGATGATTCGCAGAGAATAGCTTCGCATCCGGCTCTCATGCTACCTCGAAGCAAGCGCTTCGGTAATGGATTGGTCCTCATTCAGAGCTAGACCGCTCACACCGATCGCGCCGACCACCTTGCCGTGCGGGTCTTTGATTGGGTTTCCACCAGCTAAAGGAGCCAGGTGTTCCCCAAAATAACCTGCTTCCAAATGTTCTTTCTGGAGCCGATCCATGAATTTGTCGGTCGGAACTCCCATGCGGACGGCGGTGAACGCTTTGCTCTGAGAAATTTCAATGCTCCGGATTGGCGCCCCATCCATACGCGCAAACGCAAGCAGGAATCCGTATTGGTCGCAAACCGAAACACAGATTGGCCGATGAAAATCCGCTTCAGCCTTGGCAATTGCGTCGGCAACCAACTTCTGCGCAAATTCCAAGGTCAGGCTTTCCACTACGTGGACAGGCTCCAGAATCATGGTTCCCATTGATATCTCCTCCTCTTATCTTTTCTAAGCGGGCGTATGTTAATACCGCGCAGGACCGATGTCCACAATTATGATTGACTATTCATATGCACTTAGCGCAATTGTGCGTTCCACCATATACACGCACCCGCACAAGTGCTACGATTCATGTGCAACTGATTTGGAAGGACGCAAGTGGTACAAGCGCCCTGAGAGCGAAACAACACGCGCCTTCGGAACACGTATCTGCACCTAATCTCCCTCCGACTCACTCGCTAGATTTCAATTCGCAAAAGGAACAAGAAATATCATGGAACAAGGAACAGTGAAGTGGTTTAACGACGCAAAGGGATTTGGCTTCATCAGCCGCCAGAACGGCGAAGATGTCTTCGTGCATTTTTCGGCGATCCAGGCAAGCGGCTTCAAGAGCCTTCCGGAAGGTCAGGCTGTGCAGTTCAACGTGGTAAAGGGACCGAAGGGCTTGCAGGCAGAGAATGTGACCATTCTCTAACTCTGCGATTGCAGATTTAGTACAGTAGGGCGGCCTTTGGGCCGCCCTACTTGTTAGCTAGGCTATCTAGGCTAATAGCGATACGTATACGGCTTGTATGGGCCGTTGACCGGAACGCCAATGTAGTCGGCCTGCTTCTGGGTGAGAACCGTGAGTTTCACGCCGATCTTCTCCAGATGCAGACGGGCAACTTCTTCGTCAAGATGCTTGGGCAGGGTGTAGACCTCCTTGGCATACGTGTCCCGGTTCTTCCAGAGGTCGATCTGTGCAAGCGTCTGGTTGGAAAAACTGTTGGACATAACGAAGCTGGGGTGTCCTGTAGCGCAGCCAAGATTGACCAGGCGACCTTCGGCGAGCAGGAAGATAGAGTGGCCGTCAGGGAAGGTGTACATATCCACTTGCGGCTTGATGTTGGTGCGCACGACGCCGGGAGCGTTGTTGAGGCGGTCCACTTCAATCTCATTATCGAAGTGGCCAATGTTGCAGACAATGGCCTGATCCTTCATCTTCTCCATGTGCTCAAGCCGGACGATGTCCACATTTCCCGTGGTAGTCACGTAGATGTCTCCGGTGCCGAGCGTGTCTTCGAGCGTGGTGACCTGGTAGCCGGCCATGGCCGCTTGCAGTGCATTGATCGGATCGATCTCGGTGACAATGACACGCGCGCCCAGACCGCGCAGGGACTGCGCCGAACCCTTGCCAACGTCTCCGTGTCCGCAAATGACTGCAACCTTGCCGGCCACCATCACATCCGTAGCGCGCTTGATGCCATCGGCGAGCGACTCGCGGCAGCCGTAGAGGTTGTCGAACTTGGACTTCGTCACCGAATCATTGACGTTGATGGCCGGAATCAGCAGCTTACCTTCTTCCTTCATGCGGTAGAGGCGATGGACGCCGGTCGTGGTCTCCTCGGAGACGCCACGCCATGCAGCGACAATCTGATGCCAGCGCTTGGGATTCTCGGCGTAAATCTTCTTCAGCAAATCCTTGATGACCTTCTCTTCATGCGAGCCCGAGGGAGTGTTGACCCAGTCCGAGCCGTTCTCAAGCTCATAACCCTTATGAATCAGCAGGGTGACGTCGCCACCGTCGTCCACAACAAGTTCCGGCCCCTGGCCGTCAGGATGGCTAATCGCGCGGAGGGTGCAATCCCAGTACTCTTCCAGCGACTCGCCTTTCCAGGCGAACACCGGCACTCCGGTTACGGCGATGGCAGCAGCCGCGTGGTCCTGCGTGGAAAAGATATTGCAGCTCGCCCAACGAACACTGGCGCCAAGTTCGACCAGCGTCTCGATGAGAACCGCTGTCTGAATGGTCATGTGCAGTGAGCCGGTGATGCGCACGCCTTTCAGCGGCTTCTCGGCCGAATACTTCTGGCGGATAGCCATCAGGCCGGGCATTTCAAACTCGGCAACGGAGATTTCCTTGCGGCCCCACTCAGCCAGAGCAAGGTCGGCAACTTTATAGTCGGTCAATACGGGTGTGAGCTGAGTTCCCAAGGAAACATCCTCCAAGAAATTTGCGCCGAGTTTTGGCATACACGCGTCCAAGTACGCCCTGACTTTCATCGGCTGTGGCTTTGATTATAACGGTTCGCGGCAGGTGAGGATAGGCGGCCAACAACTCGACGCACTTCGTCCTATTAGGCTGGTTTCAGAATGACGCCGACGCCGCGGGATCCGCTGACGACTACAGTAAAGGGCGCTTCGAGATGAATATGGCGCACCGAGCCAATGTGCTGCACGGCTGGTTGCGCGGAGAGCCACGCCCAGTCCACCTGCCCTTCGCCAAGATCGGGATTGATCGTGAAGTAGGCGATGCGAAACGCCGTGAGATTCTGGAAGAAGTGGCTGCCCTGCGAAGGAGTGACGCGGAAGTCGCGGAAGCCGGCCTCCACAATCACGCGCGCGCCAGAGACCTGATCCCAAGTGACAGGGATGCCGAGCCACGGGTCTTTGGATCCCCAGCGGCCGACTCCTATGAGAATGTACGGAGTGTTGGCGCGGACTAGCTGTGCGTTGAGGCGGGCGACGATCTCGGCAACCTCCACGCTGCTGGCACGATGGAAGCTTTCATAATCGACAACCACCACGTCGTGAATATCTTCGATCCGTCCATTGCCGAGAACGTTTGAACTGCGGCAGAGGATCGCGGCAGGTTCAACCGCTTCGATGGCCACGTCTTCAGTTTCCCGCGAACAAATCAAAGGGCGCATCTGAAGGAAGCCGAAATCAGCCGGCTCCATGGAACTGCCCATGCGCACCGCAAACTCAATTTCAACCGGACGTCCAAGCGCGTCAGCTCCTAGCTTCTGGAGGTAGTCGAGGAGCGCGGGGAGAGGAAAGATATTGTGCTTGAGGATCGGCGCAAAGGTGACAACACGAGCTCCGGGGCGGCTCAGTCCATCGCTGATCGTGTCATTGTCGCGCGAATAAGTGGACGCGACGTAGTGCAGTGTGCCGTCCGCCTCTGCGTCGCGCAAAGGAAACTTGCGCTCGCGGAAGTGTTCGACCCCCGAGGGATGTGACGGTTCATTCGCAGGCGGCTGGCCATTGTTCCGGCTGCTCAGATCGAGAGCTATGAACTCTGTCTGCGCATTGCGAAGAATGTCTTCCACGCTGGAAAACTGAAGCATATTGCGTGGAAAGCGCGGGCAGAACGATAGCGACTTTCCACCATCCACAACGGTTCGTCCCAGGCCGAGCGCGACTGCGGCGATGCCGTCATTGGGCTGCATGGGTTCGGCGGGATAGAAGTTCCGAGAGCGCACGACGCCGGAGACGTCCGGATAGAAGCGGTAATCGTGGGCTGTGCCGACAAGTTCCTGTATCATCACCGCCATTTTTTCCTCTTCCAGGCGGAAGGGCGTGGCGTGGATATAGGCCTTGGCGTGCTGCGTGAACGTGGAGGCGTAGACACGTTTGATCGCTTCGTTCAGTTCCTCGACGCGGGTGTTGAGCTCAGCATCCCGGTTGGCGAGCATGAAAGTGTCATAAACGCCGGTAAAGGGCTGATATTGCGAATCCTCAAGCAAGCTGGAAGAGCGTACCGCAAGCGGAACGCGGATCACCCGCAGAAAGTCGGCAAGGGCGGCGCGAACCGTTCGCGGCAAAGCCGCAGCGAGGAAGCGGCGGATAAGCTCGTCGTCATCAGTGCAATGAATCGCGAAGGACTCGAGATTGTTCTCTGCAAGGAACTGCTCGAAAAGATCAGTTGCCAGAACAAGCGTGTTGGGCACTCCGATCCGCACCTCCGGAAAGCGCTGCCCAACGCTGTACTTGTATAGCAGATGACGCACAAAGGTTAGCCCGCGCGCCTTCCCACCCAATGAACCAATTCCGAGCCGCAAGAAAAATCCGGGGGATGGGCGGAAATTCGTGGGCTCAAAGTCTCCGACCAGAACCTGCTTTTGTTCGCGGCGATAGTCCCGGATGGTTTGCAGACAATGAGTTCGCAGCGCCTCTGCATCCTGGTAATCAACCACGCGCCTTGGGCGCAGCTTTTCCGCTAGCGCCAGCTCGGTTCGGGCAATCAGCCAATGCGAAATGTCATTGCGCTCGCCGTGATAAATGAGCGACTCGACCGGAATATGGCGAAGCTGTGTTTCCATTCCGTCCAGATCGCTGGCGCGTCCAACCTCATTGCCGTTGGCCAGGCGGAAGACGAAATCTCCGAAGGCAAACTCGTGCGTCAAGAGCTTGCGCATATCGGCCAGCAGCGTGTCTGAACCCTTGCGCAGAAAGGCGAACCCCTCGCGATTGGCGCGCAGCTGAAACTGCGAGTCGCTGGACTGAAGCACAACGGGAATATCTGGAATCGTGCGGCGAACCAGATGAGCAAGTTCAAACCCGGCTTCGGCGTCAAGGTGGCCATCGCAGGGAAACTCGACATCTGAGACTACCCCGAACAGATAATTACGGTAGCGCTCCACAATCGCTCTCGCGCTCTCGTAATCCTGCGCAAGCAGAATCTTGGGACGCGCCCGCATGCGCACTAGCTTGTGCGCAAGGTTATAGCCCTCGCTGAGAATGCGCCGGGATTGCGAAATCAGCGCCGTGTAGATCTCAGGAACCAGCGCGGAGTAATAGCGCACGTCATCTTCCACCACAAGGACGACTGGCACACCCATCTTGAGGGTGTCATGCTCCACGTTGCGCTTGTCCTCCACGTATTTCACAATGGCAAGCAGCAGGCGCGGATTCCCCTGCCACAAGAAAACCTGTTCAATGCCCTGCAAGGGGCGATGCGCCATCAGTGCTTGCGCCTCCTGATGATCAAAGGCCAGTACGGCAATTGGAATGTCGAGTCCGGCGCGCCGCACGGCAGCCGCAAGTTCGAGACAATCCATGTCATTGAGGTGAATGTTGGCCACAATGAGGTTGAAACGGGGCTGACTCTTTGCAAGCTCCAGCGCCTCAGCGGCAGTGGAAACGTGCGTAATCTCGGGCGTGTGCTGAAGATGAAGTTCGAGCGACTGCCCGATGAGCAACTCATTGAGACGTCCGTCTTCGCGCAGGATGAAGGAATCATAGAGGCTTGACACGAGCAGGATGTCCTGCACGCGAAAGGGCATGAGATTTTCGAAGCCTTCGAAGAGGCGTTCCGGATCGGGAAAGAGCTGCGAAATCTCAGATGGGAGCATATTTGCGAGGCCTTACGGAGATCACTCCCAGGCTGCCGCGAGCTTTCCTGCATTGCGGCAGCCTGGGCGCGTGCTATACGAGTCCCTGATCCATCATCGCATTGGCGACCTTGAGGAAGCCGCCAATATTGGCTCCAGCTACCAGATTGCCGGGAGCGCCGTACGCTGCGGCAGTCTCAAAGCAGTTGCGGTGGACTTCCACCATAATGCTGTGGAGTTTCTTGTCCACTTCTTCACGAGTCCACGCCATACGCTGGCTGTTTTGCGCCATCTCCAGTCCGGATGTGGCGACGCCACCGCAGTTGGCAGCCTTGGCAGGCCCGTAAAGGATTCCGTTCTCCAGAAAGAGCCGCGTTGCGGGCAGTGTGCTGGGCATGTTTGCGCCCTCGGCCACAACCTTGACTCCGTTCTTGATCAGGATTTCGGCGTCCTTCAGATTGATTTCGTTCTGAGTGGCGCTCGGGAAGGCGCAGTCGCCCTTCATCGACCACAGCGGATTGTGATCCATCTGCATATCGGTGGGGACGAAGATCGCTTTCTTGAAGACATTGACATACTCGATCATGCGGCCGCGCTGCACGTTCTTCAACTCCATAACCCAGGCCAGCTTTTCACGATCAATGCCATCGGGATCATAAACAACGCCGTTGGAATCCGACATGGTGACCGGCTTGGCGCCGAGATCCAGGAGTTTTTCGACCGTGTATTGGGCGACGTTGCCGGAGCCCGAGACAAGGCATACCTTGCCTTCCAGCGACTCCTTGCGTGTCTTCAACATCTCCTGCGCGTAATACACGCAGCCGTATCCCGTGGCCTCTGGACGAATCAGCGAACCTCCCCAGTTGAGTCCCTTGCCGGTAAGAACTCCGACGAACTCATTGCGAAGGCGCTTGTACTGGCCGAAAAGGAAGCCGATCTCACGGCCGCCCACGCCAATGTCGCCGGCCGGAACGTCCGTATCCGCTCCGATGTGGCGCTGGAGCTCGGTCATGAAGCTCTGGCAGAAACGCATCACTTCGTTATCGCTTTTGCCCTTGGGATCAAAATCCGAGCCGCCCTTGCCTCCACCCATGGGCAGCGTGGTGAGCGAGTTCTTGAAAACCTGCTCGAAGGCCAGGAACTTGAGAATTCCGAGATTGACCGAGGGATGGAAGCGCAAGCCCCCCTTGTAAGGGCCAATAGCGCTGTTCATCTGAATACGGAAACCACGGTTGATTTGCATGTTGCCATGATCGTCAAACCACGGCACGCGGAACATAATGACGCGTTCCGGCTCCACCATGCGCTCAAGGATACGTGCGGAACGGAATTCGGGATGCTTGTCGACAACAGGGCGCAGAGACTCCAGAACTTCCTGCACGGCCTGATGGAATTCCGGTTCGGCGGGATTCTTCGCCTTCACCTGGGCAAGTACTTCTTCGATGTAGCCAGCCGGATTCTTGAATCCGGGGGACGCGAGGTTCACTTCAGTTGGCATATGTAACGCCTCCAGTTCGTGATGCAATTGCGATAGAAGGGCTCCCGGCAGGCCCTTCGCACGAAGAGGAGGAGTATGGAGCGAGCAGCGGAACATCTTCAAAGCGCGCAACCACACGCGCTACGCTGCGGCGGACCAGTACCACCAAACCACTGGGGTAAAGGTTGGCCCGGAGGCCTTTTGTTCGAGGGCGAACCCTCGATCCGGAACAGCATTAAATCTCCTGCAGAAAGGACGCGCCATGACGCATATCACCAGCGACGGTGACGTGTATCCAGATTGCACACATGGCTTTATCCCCGCTCCAAAGCGGAATTGAGTGCGCAGCAGGCCGAACACCCAAACAGGAGCGCTCGTAACGGTCCGGGGCTGTGTCACCCAACTCCGAACCTCCTTCATGACCGCTCTGATGCAGGTCGTGCTTCCGGAGGATATTTGCGCGACTTATCTTGCCGTCTTGACTGCGCGGCCAGTGGCGGCCAGGCTCTCCCGAAAGTAATCGAGGCACAGGCGCAAACCGGAGCGCAGATCGATCTTCGGCTCCCAGCCAAAGAGCGCTTTGGCCTTGGAAATATCCGGGCAGCGTTGCTTGGGGTCATCCTGGGGAAGCGGCTCGAATACAAGCTTGCTGCTTGAATTAGTGACCTCCAGAACGATCTTGGCGCATTCCAGCATTGTGAACTCGCCGGGATTTCCAATGTTGGTCGGCAGATGCTCCCCGGAGGCGGCAAGCCTGACGATACCTTCGATCTCATCGCTTACATAACAGAAGCTGCGGGTCTGGCTTCCGTCCCCATAGATGCTGAGATCTTCGCCAAGCAGCGCCTGCTTCATGAAGTTGGAGATCACACGGCCATCATCAAGTTGTAGCCGTGGCCCATACGTGTTGAAGATGCGAATAATCCGCGTATCGACCCCTCGATAACGGTGATATGCCATGGTCAGGGCTTCGGAGAAACGCTTGGCTTCGTCATACACCGAACGCGGACCAATCGAATTAACGTGTCCCCAGTAAGTTTCCGGCTGCGGATGGATATCCGGGTCTCCGTAGCACTCCGAGGTGGATGCAAGGAAGAATCCGGCCTTGTGCTTTAGAGCAACTTCCAGGCAATTCCGGGTGCCGCGCGAGCCCACATCCAGCGTTTCCAGACCCCATTTCATGTAGTCCACGGGGCTCGCGGGCGACGCGAAATCGTAGATGAATTCCACCGGGCCAAAGTCGAAGGGCTGGCAGATGTCATGCGACTCAAAGGCAAAGCGCGGATCATTGGAGAATGTGCGGAGGTTCTCCAGACGTCCAGTCAGAAGATTATCGACGCAAACAACCGAGTGTCCGTCCGCGAGCAATCTCTCGCAGAGATGCGAACCCAAGAATCCTGCACCGCCAGTTACCAATATCCTCATAATCCCTCGGAAACAATCCTGGCCAAAACACACGGCATCCTAAACCTGCGGAACATCTTCATCCGAATGTTGGACGGGTTCGATGAAAGGACGCCCCATGCTGTAGTAATGAAAACCTGCGGCCGCCATCTCGCCCAGCGCAAAGAGATTTCGGCCGTCGATTACAACTGGATACCGCATCGTCTGCCGCAAGCGGCTTACGTCGAGCCGCGCAAACTCGGGCCATTCTGTCACCACCAGCAACGCGTGCGCATCATGCGCAGCATCAAACGCGTCGGTGGCGTACACCAGGTTCCCGTGTTCCGGGAGCACAGTGCGAGCCTTTTGCATCGCAGCCGGGTCATAGACGGAAACGCAGCATCCTTCCGCCAGCAGATTCTTTACGATGTTGACGGCCGGCGATTCACGAATGTCATCTGTTCCGCCCTTGAACGCCAGTCCGAGCACGCCAATCTGTTTTCCCTTGAGCGTCCAGAGCGCGGAGCGAAGCTTCTTCATGAAGTAAAGCTGCTGGTTTGCATTGATGCGCTCCACTGACTGAAGCAGTTCAAAGTCATAGCCCACGGATTCTGCAATCTTGTAGAAAGCACGTACGTCTTTTGGAAAACATGATCCGCCGTAACCGATTCCTGCGTTGAGAAACCTGTACCCGATGCGAGAGTCCGCGCCTACGCCGTTGGCCACCTCGCCCACGTCACAGCCCACGAGTTCGCAGATGTTGGAGACCGCATTGATGAATGAAATCTTCAATGCCAGAAACGCATTGGAGGCATGCTTGATCAGTTCGGCGCTCTTCGCGCTGGTTTCCAGGTAAAGAACTCCCGCGGAAAGGTCGCGCGGGCCGGAAATATGATCGGGACGGGAGAAGTAGCTGCCATCAATCAGCGGCTGGTAGATGCGCCGCGCCACGGCACGCGCACGTTCAGTATCAGCGCCGATAACAATCCGGTCAGGGTAGAGAAAATCTTCGATCGCCGTGCCCTCGCGAAGAAACTCGGGATTGGAAATCACGTCGAAGTTCTCTTCCCGCGCGCCACTGAAACGCAGGGTGCGGCGAATCCACTGATTGGTGAGCACCGGAACCGTGCTCTTTTCCACCACAACCTTGTATTCCTTCAGTTCGGTTGCAATTTCGCGAACCGATGCCTCTACATATGACAGGTCAGCTTCCCCTGAAGGCGACTGAGGCGTTCCAACCGCAATAAAAATGGCTTCCGCCACTCGAACTGCAGAGAGAAGATCGGCAGAGAAATGCAGCCGCTTCCCACGATGGCGAGCCAGCAGCTCAGGAAGGCCCTCTTCGTAGATTGGTACCTCGCCGGATTCAAGCGCAGAGACCTTGGCGACATCGATGTCCACGCACGTGACAACATGACCAAGTTCCGCGAAACAAACGGCGGCGATCAATCCAACGTAACCAGAGCCTATGACCGCAATCGTTACGGGAGCGTCTGCTCGAAGCTGGATATCCACGTTTCTCCGTTCGTGCGGCGCAAATAATGCCTTTGCCCAATGGCGTGGTAGGCGGCGGTTCACACCGTCAGAGGATGGCGTAGCCATCCATAACCTACTCAGAATAACAGCAACACCCGCAAAACCCGAACAGTCCCGACCCGGGGAGTTCCTGCCGTGGTATGTCGGTTTGGAGGAACGAACGCTGCGGGACTACAATCGAAAGCGCGCGCCCGTAGCTTAACTGGATAGAGCACGAGTCTTCGGAACTCGGGGTTGCAGGTTCAACTCCTGCCGGGCGCACCAACATTCCCCGTTGTAGGCTGCCGCATCCCAAATCGAGAGAAGACGAATCCACCTCCCATCGGGTTTCTCGCAACCAATATATACACACCGCTCTTCAATGTAATTTTTTATAGGTGCGATTTGCCAACGTTATAGCCATTCCATCTTGAGCGCCCTCCCGCACTCCGCGCAATATCTCTCAATGGTCAAATTTCCCGTAACTACATTCCTTGCAACAGTGTCGGCACGCCCTGCACCATCGCCTGCATAACTATCCAGACGATTGGATATTCTACTTGTCAGACCGCGCGCCCAATACAACCTTTCGTTATCGCACCGATAAATAAAAGGAATTGGTGTCGCGAACGAAGTACGGATACTCTCGCCCAATCAACTCACAACCGTCTTACGTTCTACCAAGTTCTTGGTGCGCGGACTCTTCACAGGAGAACACTTTATTGACTACTAAACGCCACTTCCCGCAGGCACTATGCCTTGTGTTCCTTGCTTGTTCCATGACCATGGGGCTCGCCGCTCAAACCACTGACACTGACAAGAAGATCGCCGATCTCGAGAAGCAGCTTGAAGTAGTTCGCGCGCAGATCGACGCGCTGAAAGCCGCCCCGGCCCCTGC
>Ga0182030_10002158_pt1 | contig 41629 bp, 28 predicted proteins | sample 812S3MmetaG_FD_121299 | JGI IMG/M metagenome (GOLD analysis project Ga0182030, IMG submission 121299) | Permafrost microbial communities from Stordalen Mire, Sweden - 812S3M metaG (Illumina Assembly) | ecosystem: Environmental > Terrestrial > Soil > Wetlands > Permafrost | place: Sweden...
GCACCGCGCGCACCGCGCGCCCTGCCGCCCGCGCAAGCTGCGCACTCAAACGGCGTTTCGAAACGCCTCGATCACCGCAGGAATGGCCTGCTCGTTGAGCGGCGCCATGACATGCGCGCCGCTCACTCCGGGAATTTCCGCATACTCCTTGAGCAGATCCACGCACAGCGCACGGCCCTCGGCCCGCGGATCAGAAGCCCTGTCTAGCCGCTCGATCATCCAGTCGGGGATGATCGATCCGAATAGATGCTGCTTGATCCAGCGCGCGGACTTCGCCGAAGCGAGCGGCGCGACGCCGATCAGCATCGGTAAGCGACCCCCGAGGCCGCTTTCGCGCAGCCGCTCGATGTAGCGTCTCAGCACCTTTGCATCCATGCAGAACTGCGTCTGGGCGAACTCGGCGCCCGCCTCGATCTTTTTGGTCAAGCCGGCGGGCATCCAACCCGGCTCAGGGTCCACCGGCGCATCCGCAACGCCGACGAAGAACGCGGCGGACCCGCCCAACTTGCGGCCATGCGGAAGCTCGCCGCGGTCGCGGATGCAGACGGCAGTGGCCGCAAGCGCCGCCGTATCGAGATCAAAGACCGCTTTGGCGTCCGGCTGATCTCCCACGCGCGGATCGTCGCCCTTCAACATCAGCAGATTGGTGATGCCAAGCGCCGCCGCACCCAAGAGCTGGCTCTGCAGGGCAATCCGATTTCGGTCGCGGCAGGTGACTTGCAAAATGGGTTCGATCCCCTCGTTCAACAGCGCAAACGCAGCCACGGTCGAATCGAGGTGCGCCCGCGCGCCGGCCCCGTCGGTGACGTTGACTGCATCCGCCAATCCCTTGAGCGGCCCGGCCTTCGCCAGCAACTCGGACAAATCGCTCGACGCCGGTGGCGTGATCTCGGCAGTCAGGGCGAATTTCCCTGCGGCCAACAGCGCCCGCAGGCGGCTCCGACCGGGCGAAACACCGACCGCGGCGGCGGGTTTGAAAGGCACACTGGGTCGATTCATGCGTCGTCCTTCGAATCCGTGCAGGCTGAAACTTCATTTGCTAATGTCGGGCGTGGCTCCGGGGGTGCGGAGCGAATCTTAAATCCAGGGGCAATCATGGGGCTCAATAGTTTGATTCGAAACCTATGCGTGGTCGTGATCCTCTGTCCGTGTTCCATGTCACAGGCGGCGGACGAAGCAACACGTCTTTTGCGCCAGCCCGCCGTGTCGAGCGATCATCTCGCGTTCACTTACGGCGGCGATATCTGGCTGAGCGATCGGGACGGCAGCCACCCGGTCCAGCTCACATCGAATCCCGCGGTCGAGTTCGCCCCGCATTTTTCTCCCGACGGGCAGTGGATCGCTTATTCCGCCAACTACGACAACAATACCGATGTCTATGTGATTCCCGTTCGAGGCGGACAGGCGCGGCGCCTGACCTGGCATCCGGCCGCGGACATCGTGACCGGATGGAGCCCCGACGGCAAGCGCGTGTTGTTTGTCTCCAATCGCGAGGTGTCCAACAGCCGAAGCGGGCAGTTCTACGAGGTGTCAGTGGACGGCGGGTATGAGCGCAAGGTGATGGACGCCGTCGGCGTCGAAGGTGCCTGGTCATCCGACGGCAAGCGCCTCGCCTACCGGCCCTACATCATGGCTTATACGGGATCCAACGGCTGGCGCCAGCACCGCGGTGGGGATACGCCGCCCATATGGATCATCGATCCTGCGGGCAAGACACTCGAGAAAATTCCACACGTGAACGCTTCGGACTCGAACCCCTTGTGGCTCGGCGACAACGTGGCCTTCATATCCGACCGCACCGAAGGCTCGGCGAATCTTTTCCTCTACGACTCCGCCACTCATGCGGTGCGCCAGCTCACGCATGAATCGCCGTGGGATGTTCGTAGCGCCGGCGCCTACGGCAACACGCTGGTGTACGAGGCGGGCGGCCGGTTGAAGGCGATCGATGTCGCCACCGGTCAGATCAGCTCCATTCCCATCGTCCTCTCTGTGCAGTCGAACCAGGCCCGGCCCCGCTGGAAGGATGCCGTCAAGAACATCACCTCCGCCGCGCTGTCGCCCACCGCCAAACGCGTGCTCGTCACCGCGCGCGGCGATGTGTTCAGCGTGCCGGTGAAGGACGGATCGGTTCGAAATCTCACCGCGACTTCCGGGGTGCGTGAGGCAGATGCGCTGTGGAGCAAAGACGGTCTGCGGGTTGCTTACCTGAGCGATGAGGGCGGCACCCAGATGCTCGTCATCCGCGACGCCGTTGGGCTCGAGAGGCCGATCCGGCACACCTTGGGGGCCATGGGCTATTTCACGCTCCTCGGCTGGTCGCCGGACGCTCGACGCATCGTCTTCCAGGACAATCATTTGCGGCTGTATGCCATCGATCTCAACAACGACACGGTGACGCTGATCGACTCAAGTCCGAGGCGCGGCACCTTCAACCCGTCGTTCTCGCCAGATGGCCAGTGGCTTGCTTACACGGTCGAAGCCGCGAACTATCTCTCCAAGGTGAGGCTGTATCGCTTCGCCGATGAGCGCAGCGCTGATCTCGCTGATCGCTTCGTTCAGACCGACAATCCGGTGTTCGGCGGCGAGGGGCTGCTTTATTTCACTGCGTCGATCGATGCAGGTCCGAGCCGGGCCAGCTTGGACATGTCAACTCAGGAGCGCCCCCTACGCAAGGCCATCTTCGCTGCGGTGCTCGCGGCCGATGGCAAGTCGCCGCTGGCGCCGAAAACGGGCGATGAAGAGCCGCCGGGGGGCAAGGACAAGCATGACCAGGACAAGCACCGCCAGACCAAGCGCGACCGGGATCAGGGCAAGGTCGAGGACGGCGGCACTCACGACAAAGCCGCCAGCGCGGGGAGCGATGTCGGCGCCGATGCGGATACCGACAAAGACAAGAACACCAAGGCCGACAAGGCACCCAAACCGACCCGAATCGACCTGCAGGGACTCGCCGATCGCTTCGTGCCGATCCCGGTTGCCGAGCGGAATTACGACAACCTGATCGTTGCCTCCGACGGCGCGTTGTTCTATCTCTCGCGCCGCCAGCCCGGGGCGACCACGGAGCCGCCAGGACCTGGAGCGGAGGCCGACGGCGAACTGTACCGTTACAGCTTCGAGGATCGCACCGAGAAGGCGGTCAAATCGCGCCTGGTCGATGTGTCGGCAAGCGCGGATCACAAGAAGCTTCTGCTGACCCTCGCCGAGGGGAAACTGGAAGTCGCGGACGCGAACGAAAAAATGGAGTCCAAGCCGGTCGATCTCAGCGGCTTGCGCATGTGGGTTGATGCTCGCGAGGAGTGGCACCAGATCTTCGACGAAACCTGGCGCATGGAGCAGCAGTATTTTTACGACCCGAAGATGCACGGCCTCGACTGGAAAGCGGTTCGGGCACGCTACGAGCCGCTGCTCCAATTCGTACAGCGACGCGAGGATCTGAACGAGCTGCTGGTGGAGATGATCGGCGAGCTTCAGGTAGGCCACAATCGCATCAGCGGCGGCGATGTCGACGCCGAACGCCCGGAGGCGGTCGGATTGCTCGGCGCGGACTTCAGGGTGCAGAACAATCAATATCGGATCGCACGAATTTATCGCGGCGACCGGTGGAATCCCTTTCTAGTCGGCCCGCTGGCGGCAGCGGGGGTCGATGCGGCCGAAGGCGATGCGATTCTTGCGGTCAACGGTCGCGCGCTGGACGGCTCGATCAATCTGTTCTCCCTGCTCGCCGGCACCGTGGACAAACAGGTATCGCTCACCTTGAGCCGAGACGGCACCCCCAAGGCGGCGCACACGGCCGTGGTGATTCCGATCGCGAGCGAGACGGGGCTGCGCCAATGGGAATGGGTGCAGCACAATCGCGATTACGTCGAGCGGCGCAGCGCGGGTCGCATCGCCTATGTGTACCTGCCGGACACGGCCGATGGCGGATTCACTTTTTTCAACCGCATGTTCTTCGCTGAGAGCGACAAACAAGCACTGATCGTCGATGACCGGCGCAACAGCGGCGGACAGGCCGCCAATTACGTGCTCGAAATGTTGAGTCGAAAATATCTCTCCGGCTGGAAGGATCGCGACGGCTTGATCTTCAACACCCCGGCCGCTGCGATTTACGGACCCAAGGTGATGTTGATCGACCAGGATGCAGGCTCGGGGGGCGATTATTTTCCCTACGGATTTCGTTATCTCGGTCTGGGAAAATTGATCGGCTCACGAACGTGGGGCGGCTTGATCGGCATTTCCGTCAATCCGCCGCTGATCGACGGCGGCCGGCTCACCGTCCCGTTCTTCCGCATGTTCACGCCGCAAGGAGAATGGCGCGTCGAGAACGAAGGCGTGGCACCCGACCTGGATGTTGCGCTCGATCCGATCGCGGTGAACGAGGGCCGCGACCCGCAGCTCGACGCCGCCATCGCCGAAGTGCTCGAGGAGCTCAAATCGGCAACACCGATCCCGCGCCAGAGCGCGCCGCCGATGCCCACGCAGCTCGGTCAGTGACCGTGTCACCGCAGGCGCGGGCGGTCATCGTCGCGGGATGCGTGCTCTGGGCCAACTTTGGCATCGCACAGAACCCGCAGACCGATGCCAGCTGCGATACGGCTCCCCCGGCTTCCTTTTGCAACGCGGTGCGGGGGGTACGCGCCGCAGGGTGGCCTGCCCAAACCCGCTCAGAAGTGATGGCGCCTCACGCCATGGTGGTGGCAAGCCAGCCGCTCGCCGCGCAAGCCGGCCTGCGCGTGCTCATGCAGGGCGGCAACGCCATCGATGCGGCCGTGGCTACCGCAGCCGCGTTGAGCGTGGTGGAACCGATGATGGTCGGCGTCGGCTCGGACCTCTTCGCCATAGTCTACGTGGCGCAAGAACACAAGGTGTATGCGTTGAACGCGAGCGGCACCGCCCCCTCCGGCGCGACCGTCGAGCGCTTCAAGCGGCTCGGCTATCGCTGGGATTCGCATAATTGGGGACCGAGTTCCGGGATGCCGCTGACCGGTATCCTGCCCGTGACGGTTCCCGGGAGCGTCTGGGGATGGGAGGCGCTCGAACGGCGCTTCGGCAAGCTGGCATTCAAGCAAGTACTCGAGCCTGCCGCGCAATATGCCGAAGACGGGTTTCCGATCTCCGAGCGCATCGCGAGCGATTGGGTATTGCCCAAGGCGCTGCCACTCACCGCGTGCTGCACCCGGCTCGATCCCGATTCGATCAAGACGTGGTATTTGAAAGGCCGCCCGCCGAGGGCCGGCGAGTGGTTCAAGAACATGGATCTGGCCCGCACACTGCGTCTGCTGCAGGCGCATGGTGCGCAAGAGTTCTACCGGGGTGAGATCGCCAAGGCCATTCTCGCCAAGTCCCAGCAGCTCGGCGGCACCATGACGACCGAGGATCTGGCCGGCTATCACGGCGAATGGGCGGAACCCGCCCGGGCGCACTATCATGGTTTCGAAGTTCTCGAGCTGCCTCCGCCCTCGCAGGCCTGGGCCGCGGAAGAGATCTTGAACATACTCGCCGCGTGCGTGCCGCGCTGGCCGCCGGGTGAGACGCTCGCCTCGCTGGGACCGGCGAATGCGCAGTACTGGCATTTGTTCATCGAAGCCAAGAAACTCGCGTTTGCCGATCTGCTGCGTTACAACGCAGACCCCGCCTTTTTCCCAGTGCCGCTCGAAAGCCTGCTTTCGGAGGCGCATGCGGCCTCGCTCTGCAGCCGCGTCGATCCGCATCGCGCATCGACGCCGGGGCCAGCGAGTAACGTCAAAATGCCGGGGGACACGGTCGTGCTGTCGACAGCTGACGGCGAAGGCAACATGGTGTCCTGGGTCAACAGCAATTACTACGAGTTCGGCTCGGGCATCACCATCCCGGGTTATGGCTTCGTGCTGCATAATCGCGGCGCCTTGTTTACGCTCGATCCCAGCAGCCCCAACGTCATCGCCCCCCACAAGCGTCCGTTCAACACGCTGTCCGCAGGATTCGTGCTGCACGAGGACGGCACGCCGCTCATGACGGTGACGCTGATGGGAGGGGACATGCAGGCGCAGGGGCACGCACAACTGCTGGTCGATGTGATCGATCTGCACGCCAATGTGCAAGCCGCGGCAGACCTTGCGAGGTTTTGGCACAGCCAGATTTCCAACGAGCTCGACCTCGAGGCACCGCTCTATGAGCTCGTCGGGCCGCAGCTTGCAGCCATGGGGCATCACGTCAAATCCGTATCCGGCGCGGACATGGGCGGCGTTCAGGTGATCGAATCCGAGGACGGCTACTATCGCAGCGGCTCGGATTTTCGCAAGGATGGCGAGGCTGTCGGATGGTGAGGGCCGAGCGCAGCTGCATCGCATTGAGCGTTGCCGCCTGGCTCGGATTGGGTCTGCAGCTTGCGCTCTCGATTCGACTGACCTATCGCTCGGGCAATCCCTCGCTGAGCGACGCGCTGATCGCCTACTTCGGCTATTTCACCATCCTCACAAACCTGTTCGTAGCGCTGGTTGCCACCGCAGGGCTCGCCGACGGCCGCGCTCCCTGGATGAAGACACTTGCGAAACGCACGTGGGCGGGATGCGCCACCGCCTCGATCGTGTTCGTGTGCGCCTCCTATCACTTCCTTCTGCGAGAGATCTGGTCGCCGCAGGGACTTCAGCGGCTGGCGGACATCGATCTTCACTATGCCGTCCCGGGGCTCGCGTTGCTGCATTGGACGCTGTCCCGCGGACCCCGCCTCCGGGCGAGCGCGCCGCTGTTCTGGTGCATCTACCCCGCAGCCTACTTCGGCTACGCGCTGATCCGCGGCGCCTGGCTGAAGAGTTATCCCTACCCGTTCATCGATGTGACGGAGCTGGGCTACACCCAAGTGGCGATCCACGCGATCATCCTGCTGGCGGCTTTTGTTCTGTTCGGCTACTTGGTCTGGGGAATCGACCGGGTGCGCGGAGCAAGCAGCCCAGGCAGTCGCTAGCACCCGTGACATAGGGCTCCTCCGACCGTCCATGTCACTGTCCGAGTCCGAACGCTCCCCAACGCTGCGCAGCCGCGTAAGTGCGGAATGCGCCAGAAAAGCTGGCTGCCGCGACGGACCAGGTGCCCACGCACGTGATGGAGCTTCGGACTTCTCCGTACGCCCACGGGCTCTTCGGCGCCCCAGCGTGCATAGCCCGGCAGGATCGGCGCGGTCACGTCGATGTGCTCGAGCAACGCGGGTTTGCCGGCCTTGAGGCGCGATCGATTGAGCCGCTCAAAGCTCTGCGGCCGTTGCGGCAAGCTCGATCGTGTGGCGAGCAACAGAAAGAACCCCATGACGACCGGGATGTCGATCACGATGGTCCCGAGGGCATGCCGCCAGAGCGCCTCGCGCTGCTCGCGGTTGAGCGCAGCACGTTGGTAATACAGATCCCACGTTCGCTCGTAGCGAAAACGGAAGCAGCGGTGCAACATATCGTCGGCCTCTACGGCGTTCGCCCTCACTCGGCCGGTCGATGCGAGCTCTCCGGGTGGTGGCTGGGGGTCCTCCCCCTCTGCGGTGTCGAAGTCGAAATAGCCCTCGATGCTGCTCGCGAGGACGTCCTCCGGCGCGTCCCCGCTCCAGAAGGTTCTCAGCATGCCCCGCCGCCCATCGCGTGAAGCGCGCAGCAATGCACCCCTGCGGGCGCCGCGAGTACTCGGCACGTCGGGCGGCGGGAACCCATAGCGCTTGAGCTCCTGTTCCCACGGCTCGCTGCACCACTCGATCCACACGGCCTCGGCGGGCACGCGCAACAGGTCGGCGCACGCAAGAGTGCGGGCTCCCTTGGAATAAGCGAGCGCGGTACACAGGCGGGTGAGCTCGTCGCTCAGCACATATCGGATCGGGGCCTGCGCGATTTGTACCGCACACTCGGCCGCGTTGTTGAGATGAATGACCGCCTTGGTGGTCGAATCCTGGAGCAAGAAGGGCGTTCGGAATTGCGCAACTTGGTCGGCCAGCTTCATGCCGCCACGCTAGCAGCGGAATGCGGCCTCGCTGAACGGGCTGCGTGCGAATTCGTCCCGCCGGGCGACGCGTTCGTCCCACGGGCGGCTGCCCCCTGTCAGGTCAGGTCCGCACAACACGGATGGACCGGGCGTGAGACTACCCGACAGGGCTCGCCGAGAGGCTCGCCTGCACTTGACGCCGGAATTCGAGCGGATCGGAGATTGTGCGAAACGACTCCTTCGTGCCCCCGACGCCTGACACCGTGATCGTTCCGTAGCCCAGGATGCGTCCGAGCACCGTTTGATCGACGCCGATCCCCTCCACTTTTTGGAGCAGCAACTCGAGCGAATGCCGCCGGACCAGGCCCACCTTGATCAACACACGCTTGTTGGTAATCGCGAACTCCGAGCTGACCGATCGGATCCACGGTGGTATGAACAGCACCACTCCGATGGCCGCGACGACGCCGGCAGCAATCCAGCCGCCGCCGCCCAGACCCACGAGCAAGGCGACCACAAGAATGCAGTCGGGGAAAAAATAGACGATGCGGTGCAGCCTTGCCCGATAGCTGATCGTCTCGTTCGGAAGGAGATTGCGTTCCACGTAACTCATCGGTGCTCCATGACCTGCGGTTTCGATTCGCGACCGCTCGGTGTATAAGGCGATTAGATTACCGCGAACTGAAGCTTTCGCGTGAGGAGGACCGCATGACCAAGAAAATCGATATTCAAGTCGTGCCAACGGCGTGCGGCTCGGGATACCCCGTACCGTTCGACCGCCCGTGCGCAGGCCGCCAACGCCAACGACTCGGCGATGCCGCCGGCTTGTCCGATTTTGGGGTGAACTTGCTGCGGCTTGCGCCGGGAGCCTGGTCCAGCCAGAGGCATTGGCATTCGGCGGAAGACGAGTTCGTGTACGTGCTCGAGGGCGAGCTGGTGCTGATCACCGACACGGGCGAGGAGACTCTCCGTCCCGGAGACTGCGCGGGGTTCAAGGCCGGAATCCACGACGCCCATCACTTGCAGAATCGAAGCGACCGGGACGCGCTGGCTCTCGAGGTGGGCGCGCGCAAGCGCGAGGACGATGAGGGCGACTACCCGGATATCGACCTGCGCTTTCTCAAGGGCGACGGCGGTTACGTGCACAAGGACGGCACGCCTTACCCGCGCCGTTAGCGCGCAACGGGAAGGGGTCTGCAACCGTCATGGCCACGCGCCGGAGCAAGCCACTCGCGGATTTGCTTTTCCCATTGGCCGCGAAAAGCGCCGGGCGCAGCGCTCATCCGACCGGCGAGGACAACCCCGCCCTGCAGGCGATCTGGGACGTCGTTTGTAGAATCCCCCAGGGACAGGTCATCACCTACGGTACCGCGGCGCGGCTCGCCGGTTTGCCGGGTCGGGCGCGCCAGGCAGGGTTCGCCTTGCGCGTCGCACCGGCGGCGATGAACATTCCGTGGCACCGGGTGGTCGGCTCGGGCGGTCGAATCGTGTTTCCCAAAACCTCGCGCCACTTCCGGGAACAGGCGCGCCGGCTGCGCGCGGAAGGCGTCGCTGTTCGCGATGGCCGCGTAGCGGCCTGTGCGCTCGGGGAGTTGGGCGAGTGGTAGCGCTTCCTCACGCGCCATCGACCGGCTTGCGCCGGTTGAGAAACGCATCTATTCCTGTGCAGGCGTCCGCTTCCATCAAATTCCGGGCCATGACTTCGCCGGCCAAAGCATACGCATCGGCCAGCGGCAGGGATTGCTGACGGTAGAACATCGCTTTGCCATGACGGATCGCGGCCGGGCTCTTGGCCGCGATCTCGGCGGCTTTGCGGGCCGTCGCAGCATCCAGCTGAGCGGCGGGAGTGACTTCGTTGATCAAACCCCAGTCGAGCGCTGTCTGCGCATCGATGAATTTTCCGGTGACCAGCATGTCGAAAGCGCGCTTCGACGAGACGTTGCGCGACAGCGCGACGGCCGGCGTCGAACAGAACAGGCCCACATTGATGCCCGAAACGGCGAAGCGTGCCTCTTGCGAGGCGATTGCCAAATCGCAGCTCCCGACCAGCTGACAGCCAGCCGCGGTTGCGATCCCCTGCACCCGGGCGATGACCGGTACGGGTAGGGACCGGATGCTTTGCATCACCCGGCTGCAGCGAGCGAACAATGACTGGTAATACGCAGCAGTTGGCGTCCTACGCAGCTCCTCGAGATCGTGGCCGGCGCAGAATGCGCGGCCGGATGCGGCAATGATCACACAGCGAAGGTCCGGCTCACCAGCGAGCAGATCGAGCTGTCGTTGCAACGCATCGAGCACCGACTCGGACAGCGCATTGAGCTGCGCCGGGCGATTGAGCTCGAGCGTGGCGATGCCGGCTTGCACCTCGGTAATCAAGACACACGGCGAGTCGCGCTCCATGGTCATGAAGGTACCCCAGAAGCCCTTGCCAGTGCATCAAAACTTAACGTCGGCGGATGCCTCGAGCGAGCACCAAGCAGCCGAGGATCCCCAAGCCGATCCCGTCGAACGAGCCGCCGCCGCGTTTGGGAGCGGTGGGTGTCGCATTGGCCTGAGCTGACAGCGGAGAAGCACCCCCGGCATTGACCGCCGCGACACTGAAGTAGTAAGTCGTGCCGTTGGTGAGGCCGGAGACGCTGGCGCTGGTCCCGGTGATTCCGGCGAGCACCGGCTGCGAACCGACCGTGCTCGACGAAGTCCCGTCATAGATACTGTAGCTCGTCGCTCCGGAGCCGGCCGTCCAGGTGAGGGACACCGAGCCATTGCCGCCGGCGGCGTGCAATCCAGTCGGCGCCGTCGGCAGCACCGTGCCACTGGCTTCTGCCGACTGAGCCGACGCGCCTCCCGAGTCGATCCCTGCCACCGTGAAAAAATACTGTTTGCCCGGGGTCAGTGAGCTCAAGGTGAGCGCCGTGCCGGCAGACCCGGCCATCAAGGGTGTGGTGCCCTCTGCACCGGAGGAAGTGGCCTCGAAAATGTTGTACGTGCCCTCCCCGCTCGCCATCCAGGAGAGGCTGAGCGAGCCGGCGGCGGAAGCAGTGACTATCAGGCCCGCGGGCGGCGCAGGCACGAGGGTCACCTGTACTTGGCTCGAGACGGGCGAGACTGCGGTCGAGGAGACGGCAGCGACCGCAAATACATAGCTTTGCCCCAACTGCAAGCCCGTGATGGTGGCCGTCGTTCCCGTCACGTTGCGCTGCACCGGCGTCAAGGCCACGGCGCCCGGGGCCGTGCCTTGGAACACATTGTAGCCCTGGGTCGCGCTCGAATCGGCCGCCCAAGTCAGCGTCACCGTCTGACCGGACGCACTGGCCTTCAGTCCGGTCGGCGCCGCGGCCGCCTGGAACGCGGCGATGAGAGCAGATGCGTTGATGCTGCCAAGACCCGTGGCGAGGTCGTAGCCGGCGCCGGCCGCGTAATCCTGCGTCCCGCCAATTCCCATGATGCCGGTCGTTTGGCCGGAATTATGGACACACGTGCTGACGGGGAAGCTCAGCGGGGGAGTGACATTGGTGCTGTAGCTTGCAACGCTGCAGGGCTGTGCATTCGAGCCCGCCGTCACGTCATAAAAGATACATGCGGCGTTGCTGATCGATCCTTGGCTCGCGTTGCACGCCGTCACGGTTGCCGGAGAGGCGTATTCGATCACGGCCAGGCTGTAGAGCTCGGTGTTCACCAGCCCCTGGCGCCCATCGCTCTGCGTCGATGAGATCTGAGTCTGATCGATCAGTGCAAGGATGGCGGCCACGGAGGGTGCGGCCGCCGAAGTGCCGTCGAGGACCTCGATCGTGCCGGTCCCCGCGGTAAAGGTCGGAGCTTGGGTCGGATCGCAAGGGCTGGTGTCGTAGGAACACACCAGCCAACGGGTGGAGATCATCGAGACGTCCGGCAGCGAGCGTGCGCCGAAATTTCCGATGCCGAGCACACCGTGCTGCCAGGCCGGCTGCGCATACCCGCCGGCGCAGTTGCCGCTGCCGTCGAGCGTCGTGCAGCTGCTCACGCCACCGCCGCCGCCCAGGATTTCGATGAACGGATTGGGTGTGGCCGAGCTCCCCGTCCCAAGCTGCGTGGTGTTGCAGAACGCCAGCGGGTCAGCGGCGCCGAAATAGGTGGCGAAGACGGGATTCGCGCAGGAATCGTTCCAGGCCATTTCGGGAATGTGCGACATAGCGCTCAACAGGGTGCCCGCTTGATCATTCGCGGCCCAATAACCCTGCGTCTCCAAAGTGGGATCGAAGTCGGTGCCCCCGACGGCAAGATCGTATGGCGTCGATGCGAGTCCGTTCACGGCGAAGCCGCCGGAATTTACGTCACCGGTCGTACCCAAGTCTGCCTCGCCCGTACAGGCGGCAGCGCCCGCATCTGCGGAGGCGACGGTGATGGTGATGCCTTCGCTGACGCCCTGCTCCCAGAGCGCATTGATGGTCGCGTTGGCCGCTGCCTCGGCTGCCTCACACGCGCCGAAGGAGAGGTTGAGCACCGCAGCCAGGTTTTGATCGATGACGTATTCAGCCGCAACGCTCGCATTTTGATCCCGGACCAGCACGATGGTCGCACCCGGCGCCAGCGCGCCGACAATTTCGCTGTCGAGATAGGCCTCATCCTCGTTTGCGTCATTCGTCTGGCCGGGATCGCTGCCGCCCGCAGCGGCCGGAACAGGTATCGAGCTGAACTGCTGTGCCGGGAGCCCGAACTTCGCGCCGGAGACGCCGAATGCCGTCCAGAAAGTGTTCAAGACGCTGGCATCGATATCGCTCTGCGCAGCGATCGCGACCGTCACGCCCGCGCCGGTAATACCCTGTTGATACGCCGGCAAGAGATTGTACATCGTCGCAAAGTCGGTGGGCCCCACGTAGCCGGGGTATTGATTTGAGCCGGCGTAGTAAGCTTCCGGGTTCTCCAAAGCGCGATTGCTTGTGCCTACGAGTGCGGGCAGGACTGTGCGCGAGACGCGGTTCCGCGGCTTGACTCCCGGTCTCGGATAAAAATCATTCAATCCGCGTATCGCGGTGACGGCGGACTTGAAGGCCGCAGGAATCATGGGATCGGAGACATTGGAGAAATGATGCTCGCCCTTCACATTGAAGAGATGAATGCGGGTGTGGAAGGTGGCTTCGACTTGCGCCTTGCTGCCGAAAAATGCGAGATGCCCGCGGCCGGCAGGTAATTCCCCAATCTCGAACCCGTTGGATTTGAGCCAATTCGTCAGCGCCGTGACCATCGCATCGGGGGCGCCGAAGCGCCGTCCATATTGCGCCGGTGTCAGCCAGTGATGGTATTGCGCGGATTTCGAATTTTGCTGATCGAGCAGCAGCTGGTCGAGTGCCTGCTGCTGCGCCGGCGTTTTGGCGAGAACGATTTCGAGGCCGCTCATGCGCAGCGAGCTCGGCGCTTCGCCGGCATCGAAGCGCGGCTGGGCGAACCTGTGAATGTGTCCCGGCAGCGCCGCGAGTTCCGAAGCGCCGGTAGCCGTCTGCGACGGCGCGGGCACTGCGCCGCTACTCGCCTGGGGCCCCTGCCCGAGCGCGGCCGGCGCTGCGATGATCGCCGCAACCACGCACGCCGAAACCGGCCGGCGCAGTCGGCTCGTAAAATTTCCGCGCATCCCTGGCTCCCGTGTACGTCGGACGAAGTGTCAGCACCACGAGGAGTGTAGGTCGCTTCCCTTCCGCAAATGGCGACCGGGGCCACAATCTGGAAACGCTGGATTATGTCACCGCAATGTAGGCAGCGCGCTCAATCGGCGCCTTCTGACGTTCACATGGGAGCGCTTCCTATGTCAGTTCGGACGAACGCTTTTCATAATCCGAGGCAGTCGCTTCTGACAGACATGTTTTGCTCACAGATACGGAGACTCCGATGGCGCGCGCTAAAAAATCGTCGTCTGGCCCAGCCCGAAAGTCGTCTGGCCCATCTCGAAAGAAGAGCCCCGACGCCATCAGCCTGCTCAAGGCGGATCATCGTCAGGTGGAAGGTTGGTTCGCTCAATTCAGCCAATCAAAAAGCACGCAGAAAAAGCGCCACCTCGCCAGGCAAATTTGCGACGCCCTCAAGGTGCACACCACGATCGAGGAAGAATTGTTCTATCCGGCCTTTATCGATGCGACGGGTGATAAAGCCACCCATCATGAGGCGGTGGTCGAGCATGCCGGGGCCAAGAAATTGATCGAAGAGATCCAGGCCAGTTCGCCTGATGATGATTACTTCGCCGCCAAGGTGACGGTGCTTTCGGAAATGATCAAGCATCACGTCAGAGAGGAAGAGCAGCCGGGCGGAATGTTCTCCGAGGCGAAAAAGTCCGACATCGACCTTGAGGCTCTCGGTGCGCAGCTGTTTGCCCGCAAGCAGCAACTGCGAGCAACCGCCGAGGCGGCCTAACGCATCGCCGATCGTCGCAAAGCTCATCGCATCGTCGCAAGGCCTATCGCCGATCATTGCAAGCCCATCGCCGATCGCTCCAACACCGAGTCATCCTTCGCGCCAGGGTCGTGGCATTCAACGCCATCAAGAATCACGGCCCTCATGATCATGAGGCAGGTCGGTAATCCTGCGACTCGTGTCGGTGCTCGAACCAGCGCCGCTCTCTTCGCCACCACCGCGACAACGGGCTACCGGTAGTTTAGAATCAGGGCGATAAAGGGATGGCGCCGGAGTGCGACGATGGGGTGTTGCGGGGGCAAGTGCGGCTTGATTGCCGTTGGTGCGCTCGTAACCTGTGGTATCTCAACTACGGGTCTGGCAGACGGTGTCTCCAGCTGGTCGATCCAAATCCCCTCACAAAGCACCATCCAGACGACCGCGAACCTCACCGTTGGGCTGCCTGCGGGTCTGTCCGCTACGCAGCTGGCGAGTATCGCCGTGGAAATCGATCACATCGATATCACCGCGCTCGCTCAGATCGGTGCCGGGACCATCGCCTACCATCCGCCTCAGCCGTTCGAGCTCGGCACGCACGAGTTGCATGTCGTCGAGTACGCCAACGGCCGGATCATTTCGAGAGGATCGTGGAGCTTCAGCGCCAGCGTGGACGGCAAGGCAGGCGTAGCGCGCGGTTGGTCCGTCAAAGGCAATGTCGCCGGTACGGCGAGCGAGCGCGTCGCAGAATCCAATCTGACTCAGCCGGCACCTTCGGCTCTCACGGCGAACGGCACCTTTGACGTGAAGGCGGTGCGCACCATCTCCGAATGGACGGCCGAAGCGTCCGTCAATGGACTCTACGGCTCCCAGAATGGGACTTCGGCCGTCGCGGGACAGGCGCTGCAGCCCGGCCAGATGCAGTTGGCCCTGCGACATCACAAGGACAATGTGCTTCTAGGGGATCAGACGCTGCCGTTCGACAATCTTTTGATCTCGGGTTTGACTCGCCGTGGCGTATCGGGTCATCTCGCGGAACTACCCTGGGGAACCGACGCCACGGCGTTTTCGGTGCGAGACACCTCGCTCGCCGGATTCTACGGCGGCCTCGGCGTCAGCGACTCGAGCGATATAGTCTCAGGCGGCATTCTCCAAAGTCATCCCATTGCAAGTGCTCCCAAGGCCCTGACGCTCCAGGCAGGCTTCATCTCCGGTTCCTCCCCCGGCGGCCTGAGCACGGTCGTTCCGTATCCTGGCAACAACGGCTCGTTTCCGCCGAACGCGCCGAATTCACCGAATTCGCCGCTCGGTGCGGTGGCGAACGTGCAATCAGGATCCGGCAGTGCATGGGGTCTCGGCGTGAACAGCGAGATTCCCGGTACCACCGTGCACGTGAACGGACAATATGCGAGTTCCAGTTTCAATTTTCCGGGAACCCTGGGACAGGCCAACACGCACGCGAGCGACGATGCGTTCAGCGCCGGCCTTGGGATGACGGAGCACCTCGGCAAGTTGTGGAATGTCATGGTCAGCGCCGCCTATCAGGATATCGGCACCTACTTCACCAGCCTCGCCAATCCGACCTTGACCCCGGACCGGCGCACAGCGAATTTGACCGGTGCGGTCAATGGCCACGGGCTCACCGTGTCGGCGGGCGGTGGGTTCAGCGAAGACAACACGGACGATAATCCAGTGATTACGACGGTGCGAAGTCTGCCGCGCACTGCCAGCATCAGTTACGGGCCCACCTTGCCCAGCGCCGTGACAAACTGGCTCGGTACTCCGAGCGCGAATCTCTCCTGGCAGGATGCACGCACGCACAACACCTCGGCACCCATGGGCAGCCTGCCGACTTCGAGCGACGTGGAGAACGAGACGTTCGGCTTCAATTTTGCTTACCCGCATTTTTCCTGGCAAGTGGGTGTGACGGGCGGAAAATTTCGCGACTACACCGGACAACAGGACGACACGGATACCCTCGGGCCCACCGGCGGATTCAATGTCATGCTGGGCGGAAAGGGTTTCGTGAGCGCGAATCTACAGCTGCTCGACGCGCACGACCTCAAAAATGACACTCACACCCAGGATCGCAACTATGCACTGAGCGGCGGCGATTCGTTCTGGCGGGACAGGCTAAGCGCGCAGCTCACGTTCTCGATCAACCACAACACCCAGCAAATCATCCCGGGCGCAATTCCGCCGCAACTCGTCGGCAATGACGTGGTCCTAAAGACCGCGACCGCGCAGCTCTTCTGGCACGTGGTGCCCCCGACACGCACGCGTGTGGGCTGCGATCTCGGCCTGTCGGCCAGTTGGAACGAATCCACCGGCCTCAACACGTCGGCGCTGACGACCCAGGGCTTCTCTTCGCTCGCGACCACGGGCTTTCAGGGATTCTTGACGGCTACGGCCAAATGGCCGCTTGCGTTCGGTGATCCCTAAGATGCGAAGCTGGTGCGCCATTTTGGCCATTGCGGCCTGCGGGCTCGGGGCACAGGTCCGGGCCGCCTCAGCCGTATCGGTAAGTCCGAGTTCGCTGACCGCCTCCTTGCAGTCGACGCTGCCGACCGTGCTGACCTGGACGGTCAAATTGAACTTCGTTGCCGTGACGGGTGCCGGGCCGTTGACGCTGAGCTCGCCGCAAGCGACGGTGTCGACCCCCGGTGGACAGCTGCTGCAAACGGTAGCCACGCCGTTGACGGTGCACCTCGGCATGGGGGCCCAGGGCTCGGTCACGGAGATCTTCACTTTATCCCCGGCCACCGTCGCCGCTGCGCTGCGCCTCGGCAGTGGCTCGCTGGTGCTGTCGCGCACCTTCGGTGCCGGACCTTTTGGTGGCACCGCGACGGCCACCATCAACTTGGGCGGCAGCGGAGCAGGTCCGCTGACGCTATCGCGCGTCTCGCTGCATTTTGAGGACCGCTCGTTCGTGCGCGTGCTGCGCGCCGGTGACTCCGCCGTGGCGATCGCCGAAATCAATTATTCAGGCAGCGGCGTGCTGAATGGCTTCTGGGAAGTTGCGACTCCGCCCTCCACGCAGGGGCAGCCGGTGTTCGTTCCATTCGCCTCTGCCTCGACCAACCTCGCGGCGGGGGGTTTGAGCGAAGTGACGAGCCCCGCCTTGCCGAGCGCATCGGCGGGCAACTACTTCGTGCGATTCCGGGTGCGCACCCCGGCGGTTCCCTTCGAGGGTCTCGTGATCCGTTATGCCGTCGAGGCGGCCGAGACGGCAACGCTGCCCATCGAGACGATCAGTCCGGCCGAGCACGCAACGCTGCACGCCGACACCCGCTTCGAGTGGCGCCCGACTCCGGGAGCGGTCGCTTATCGGCTCGAGTTCTACACGGCTGATGTCGTACCGGGCGCCGACCCACCGACCTCCGGGCAATGGGTGCCGGCCTCCGAGCGCGGCGCATTTCTGAGTACCTTGGCACAGACTCACTTCGATGCCGCCCGCTTGTACCGCTGGCGGATCATCGCTCTCGATGGGGATAGCAGGGTCGTCGGCCGAAGTGCGCTCTATGAGCTCACGACACCTTAATCGTATCGGTGGGGTTATTGCCGGGCTCGCGCTCGGCGCGCTGCTCGCCTGGATGGGAAACGCCTCGGTGGATGCCGCGGAGCAGCCGCCGCCCCCCGGCCCGGCGCGTGAGGTGCTGCCGTCCGAGCCGGGAATCCCGATCCATACTCCGCCCGGAGGCGCTCCAGCCGCGGCCGGCATAGCTGCCCCGACAATCGCTCAGATCGAACCGCAGCAATTGACTCCAGGACAGAGCTATCCCCTGACCTTGACCGGAACGAACTTCCAGGCTGCGATGCAGGTGGATTTCGGGCCGGGCATCGTCATCCAGCGCCCGCTCAGTGTTGCGAATTCGAGCCATGCGCAGATCACCGTCCAGGTATTGGCGGGCACCGCGGCGGGGACGCGCCTCGTCAGTGTGAGCTATACACCGCCTGCGACGTTGTCCGTGCTGCCAGCGCTGAAGACGCGCGGACCGGGTTATGTGCAGATCGTGACACCCGTGACGGGACCAGTGACCGCACTCGACATGTTGACGCCGCGCGAGGTGCCGCAGGGTCAGCAGGCGACGCTGACCCTGCTCGGTACAGGATTCGCTGCCGGGATGTCGTTGTCCTTTGGTCCGGGGATCGCAGCGCTCGGCACCGTTCAGGTGCAGTCGCCGACCAAGGCCACGCTCAGCATCCAGGTCTCAGCGCAGGCGCCCGCCATGGCGCGTGTGCCGACGCTGCTGGTTGGCGGCAAAGCGGCGCATGTTTCGCCGGAAGCCACGCTGACCGTGTCCTCGGCAGCCGCGCCGATCGCTCGCCCGACGCCGCAGCCGGTGGTCAGCGCAAGTATCCCCCTGATCCTGGCTGTCTCGCCGGCGCGGCTCTACACCGGCCAGAGTTACACCCTGACCCTGCGAGGTATGAATCTCACGCCGCAACTGCAACTCGACCTCGGCGGCGGCATCAAACCGGTCAGCGGGGTGCGTGTTCAATCGGCGAGCCTCGCGACGCTTGACGTGACCGTGCAGGAGGACGCGCAACCCGGGCTGCGTTGGGTGTCGTTGCAACTGCCCTCGGCACTCACACCGGTGCGCGAGGACGCGAGCCTGCTGGTGCAGCGCCTGGCGGCGGCTCCGAGTCGCGGCTTTGGGCCGCGCCCTGCGACTTGCTCGACGCCGAGCGCGCCCCATCCGGGAACCATCCTTCTCGATGGACCGCTGTACACCGGCGTGTCGGCTGACTACGGCAGTACCTTCAACGTGCCGGTGCTCAATGACCAAACCACCCTGAGCTGGCACGAGGCGAATGTCGGGCTTGCCGATCGGGTCGAGATCCATTTCTTCAGCGGCAACACGCTGATAGCAACCCGGGCGTTGACGGCTCCCGCCGGCTATGCCCTGCCCCACAGCTTGAGCGCGGACGATGCACTGATCGCGGAGCTCACCGGCAAGGTGGCCGCACGCGCGTCAAAAATCGTCAATGAAAATCTGCCGGCGGGCACACCCGCGCCGGCGATCGGTTGGGATGTGACCTGGCAGGTGGTGGGCTACAAGACGTTCTACTCCAGCTGCGCAAGTCCGCTCGCATTGCTCGGCAATGGTCGATCGATTGGCAAAGCGGCGCTCGGGACCGGCACCGAGCTGCCAGTCGAGCAATCCGAGCCGGTACCGATCAGCCAACCGAAGAGCGGCGACCCGTTGCTCGATTTGACGGCAGCCCCCACCGGCCTCGCCTGCGGAGCATCCTCCTCCGCGGGTCCGCGACCCCATGCGCGTGTCGGCTCCGGCCCAGGATCGGCGCCGCCGACGAGCGCCGCGAATCTTCTGCTCACCAACACGAGCCGCCAATCGCTCGGCAACGGCCGAACCGCGACCGCCGACTACATCGGCGATCAATGGCAAGTCTCCGGTCAATTCGACTTGTCGAACTCGCCCTGGGCGATCCAGTCGCAGAACTCGGTGGATGCCAAGCACCCGGGCTATCCGATCGAAACCGAGGCGCTCAACAATGTGTTCGTCGACTGGGGCGACGGCAAGATCGAATCGCTGACCATCCAGTGGAAGGGCCAATACTGCGGCAACCAACCCTGCTTCGCGAGCAACACCGAGACCAGCTCGGCCACGCAGTTCGATCTGGACAAGACGAGCAACGCAGGTGCCTTCGGCCATGTGTATACGGAGGTCGGCCACTTCGATGTGCGCGTTTTCGTGCTACCCGCGGCGGCAGTCCAGCAGCAGGGCGCGTTGCCGGTCAGCCTCGGTGCGGGGGGCGGCGGATTGTTCGGCAAACTGATGTCCCGATCGGTTCAAACGACCAGCGTCCCGGGCAGCGGCAACCTCGCCTATCAATTGATGTGCCAAGCCGTGGACATCCAGCACCGGACCGATCCGGTCTCCAACGGTCCGTTGCAGCTCGCGTCGATTCAGGTGAGCGGATTCCCCGGTAACAGCGCTCCCGGCAGCGGGATAGGTGATGCGGCTTCGCGTGGAATGCGCGTCAATGTCACGGCCGGTGCTGCAGGCGAGAGTGCGCCTGCCGCTGGGACGCGGGTGACCTCTCTTGCAAGTGGGACCCGGGTGAGCTCCGTTGCCGGAGGCAAGCAGGTGAACGGGCCGAGCGGCGCAGCGTCCGTGCCGCAGTTCACCTCCTGCGATGTCAATCTCGTCGGTGGTGCGAGCGTCGGATACCTGGGTCAGGGAACGGTGAAACTGAGCTGGTATCAGGATGGCGTGCCGGTGGGCAGCAGCGAGGAGCCGATCGGACCGTCACCCGCTCGCAGTGACGCGCAGCTCGCACCACCCAATCCCGGCACACCCATCCCGGGGATTTGGACCGGCCTCAAGTCTCCGGCACTCAGTCTGGCGCAACAGTCCATCGGCACCCACCAATTGATGGTCATGGCCGAGGTGGTGGCCGACAGTCACCCGATTCGTGGCGCGCTGCAGGCGTTGCAGGGGTATGCCGCCGGAGCACCGCCCGCGCCCGCCGCGAATGCGCCCACCGCCGCGCGCACTGCGGGGCCGCCGCTCGGGCTGCTCGGGCCCATGAACGCCGCGACCGCCGGCATGCCGCCCATCGCGTGGGTGAGCACCGCGCCGAGCGGTGCCCCGGGCATCGGTCTGCACGCCGTTGGTTCTGAGCATCTGGTGACCGGTGCGGGGGCGCTGGCGGGAAACCCGCCAAACTCGGTGGTCAGCTCCCCCGCTGCCTATGCGACCACTGCGGCAAATCCGTCACTGCCCTGCACCTTCAATTTCCCCGTCACGGCCGGCACCTTCGTGCTCGCTGGTTTGCAAAAAGGCGGTAAGGCCACCGTACAACAACAGAACGGCAGCTATTCCGGTAGCGGCGTGTTGCAGGCGGAGTTCGCAGACGCGAGCGGTACCAGTACGCAGCTGGAGCCGGTGACCATTCATCTGAACGGCTGGACCATGCTGCCGGATGGCGTTACGGTGGCAAAAGGTTCTTTCAGCGAATCGGCCGCATTGCTGCCGATGCACGTGCCCGGCGTAACCGCGACGCTGACGAAACTTGCAGGTAACGCGGGCGACAAGGTGACGGCGACCCTCAACGCGGCGATCGCCAACGGCGACATTCTGGCGGTCGGCGGTCAGGCACCGCCCTCCTGGAAAAACGTTGCCTCGACCTTGAGTCCGCAGGGGGATTGGTACGCGGACCACCTGACGATGCCGACCCTGTTGATCTACGACAGTGGATACACCTTGAGTGCGTCTTCCGCTACGCTCGATCTGAGTGCCAGCTCGGGCGAGGGCGCAGACTCCTCCTGTCAGGGCGGATCAGGAAAAGCATGGATGGGGATCTTGCTCAACCAACCGATGCTCACCGCGTTCAATCTCGATTTGCCGAATCCACCTACCGCCTCTGCACCGGGATGGGCGCTCGACAGTTACGGCTTGTGCGGCCGCACGAACTTCCCGGCGGCCAGCGTGCCGTTGGATCGAGGTCGTCTGTCCTGGACGGGCATCGCCGCGAACGCATCGCAAGGGGCGTTCTCGGCAAGCTACAACGGACTGAAAGTTCACGTGCCATGGCTCAACGTCGATCTGACCTCGCCGCAGGCAACGACGCTGCTGACAGCGGGTCGCAGTGTGGGTCAGGGCGGCATCAACCTGAATCTGACGAGTCCATCGAAGGTGACCCTGACCGAGGGGCCGATCACGCTGACCGCGAGCAATTTGAGTTTCGCATCGCTCCCCGGCGCCGCTGGCTGGGCGGTGAAGAGCGACGCTACGTTCGATTTTGCCTCCCTGAAGGGGCAATTCGCGCACGGCATCGCGCTCCCGGGATTGGACTTCGGTATGAATGGAGCGGCCTCGTTGGCGAACGGCACCCATGCGCAGCACCTCAATCTGGCGGGCCAAAAAGGCAACATCGGCGGCAGTTCGGTCGACCTAAAGACCGTCGATATCGCAGTGGGCAACGATTCGTCGAGCGGGCGTCTGAGTTTTGCGTTCGACTCGACTCTCACGCTCTCCAAAACGCTACCCGCTGCGGACGTGGCCGTGTCCTACGCGATCACCGAGCCCACCGCAGGCAGCTATCAAGGGAGCGGTCCGGTGACCTCGCCATTCAAGCTCGACAAACCGTTCCCCGATGCAAATCCCTCGGTTCACCTCAGCATGACGCCGAACTACGTGGGCGGCGGACCATCCGCCGGTGGATCCGGCTCGGGCGTGCTATTCAGCAGCAGCCTCGATCTCGGCATGTTCGGCGGTCCGCCGATCTCCGGCCAGTTCGTGCTCGGCTACGTCGGCGCGGATGACTACTGGCTCGCCAAGGCCGTGCTCGATTTGGGTCCGACCGGCATTGCGGTCGTGCCACCGATTTTGAATCTATATCAAGTGGGCGGCGGCCTCGGTTACAACGTCACACTCGACTCCTTCAAGAACAGCGATTTGACGCACGCGACCCCGCAAGACGACGGTACCCTGCTGTTCGACGCGATGCTGCTGGTGGGTTCACCTGATCACAGCACGTTCGGATTGTCGGGGGACTTCGTGATCAAGCCCGGTGGACAGGATCCGGGCGGGCGCATGGACTATCACGCGTGGCTGCTCAATCCAGATTGGAGCGGTCAAAGCCCGATCTACGGGTATTTCAGCTACAGCGGCGGCAATTTCGATGGTACGTTGAACGCCAATCTGTCGCTGCTGGATGACCAGGTGGCGATCGATGCCACCCACGATGCGATCCACATGCACATGGGCTCCGGCCAGTGGTACTTCCATGTCGGTACTCAGAGCAATCCGCTCAACGGGCATTTGTTTTTCGCCAAGGGGCAGGCATGGGCTGACCTCGGCACCGATGGCTTCGGCCTTGGCTTGATCTCACGGCTCGATATCGACGCCGGCGATTGCGGAAGCGCCTGTGCCTACATTCACGATGCCTGGTTGCTCACGGCGGCGATCAAACCGTCGCCCTTGTCGTTCTCCGCGCAGGCCGGAGAAAGCTTCAGCCTCGGCGCTTGCGCGGACAGCTTTTGCATCAACGCCAATGCCTCGGCGGACGTGACCCTCGGCCTGCCGCCGCCGTATTTGAATTTCAGCTTCGGCATCGGCTCCTGTCCGCCCGGTCAGATCAACGTGGGGCTGCAGGTGTTGCCCTCGCTCAATCCCAGCGTCGGGGGCAACGTGTGCATCTGACAATATCGGCCCTGATGCTTACCGTCGCCGCGCTCGGCGCCGCCGTCAGCGCGCACGCGGACCCATCCTCGCGCATCTTCGCCGCCAGGGTTCCCGACGGCGCGATTCGTATCCTCGTGGTGCTGCCGAATGAGCAATGGCCCGCCGGCGGCTTGCGCATCGAAGACGGCGGCGGGACCATCCTTGCCGCTCATGTGGAACGCGATACCGAGGCCGTGGCCGCCCTTGATGCCAATTCGCGCAACGCGCTGCTTGCCCAGCAGCACCTCGCCGCAGACGCAGCGGCGCATGCGCCGGCGGCTGGCGCGATACTGACCCTGCGGCTCTTGTCCGATTGGAATCTGGCGCGCGCGCTCGGAGCGGGCGTCACGCTTCCCGCAGCGCTGCATCCTGCATCGATCCGTGTCGTGCTGTTGCAGTCGAACGGTGCAGCGGCCGCAACTTTGGGGCCGGTGACGGTGCAGGACGACAAGGGACCCCCGGCGCCTGAGGCGCTGCGCGCCGAGGCGCATCCGGCGGGGGTGCAGTTGCAGTGGCAAACGGCCGTACGGACAGTGCCCGTGCCCGCCTACGCCTACTCCGTAGCGCGCGGCGAGAGCGGCCCGAAGGAAGCGCTCTCCTTACGGCCGCAACTTCTCACCTTGGGCGCGCGCGGCGTGCCGAGTCCGTATCTCGACCGCGCTCCGCCGGTCGAGACTCGACTCACTTACGAAGTTCGGCTCATCGACGTGCTCGGGATTGCAAGCGAGCCGGCCTCGGTACAGGTCGACTCGCCGGACTTCGAGGCCGGCGCGCCGCCATCGGAACAGAGCGCCAAATCCGGGCGCGGGCTCATCACGGTGAGTTGGGCTCCCCCCGTCAGAGCGCGTGCGGGAGGGCTCATCGTCGAGCGGGCGCAACTCGCCGACGGTCCTTACGAGCGCCTCACACCCGAGGGGCTTGCTCCGACCAGCGTGCGCTTCGAGGATCGTCAAGTTCTCGCCGGCGCGAGCTATTACTACCGCGTGCGTGCGGTGACCCCGAGCGGCGATCTGGGGCCCGCCGGCGATCCGGTCCGCGCCCAGGCACTCGCCGCCGCCACCCTGAGCATGCCTGCTGGTCTGGCTGCCGACGCGGGCATCAGCCAGATCACGCTGCATTGGGCGCCCGTGCCCGGCGCCGCGCTTGCCGGCTATATCATCGAACGGCGCGGTGACCCCTCCTCCACCCGCTGGTCGCGCTTGAACACGCGCCTCCTGTCCGAGCCGCGCTACCTCGACGTGATTGGGCCGTCCCAAGGGGGCGCGTTCGACTATCGCGTTACCGCCGTCGCCGCAGATGAGGGCGCAAGCCCGCCGAGTGCCGTGCTGCATGTCGCGCTGATCGATTCCAGTGCTCCGCCGGCGCCGCATGTGTTGTCGGTCTCCGGAGGCGATGGACATGTCCAAATTCGGTTCACGCCGGCCGAACCGATTGCCAAAACTTTCCAAGTCGCGTTGCTGCGCTCCGAATCGGCCCAAGAGGATGGCCTCGTGGTGGGCGCACCGGTGGCGGCGAGCGCAGGCGTGATCGGTGATGACTGGGTGCGCAGCGGCGAGGTCAACTGGTATCGCCTGGTCGCCTTCGACAAGAATGGTCATCGCAGTCCGATGACCGATGCCTACCCGATTCGCGTCGCTGCCGTGACTTTGCCAACGCCCAAAGCTCCGGCGGTGACTTACGCCCCAGAGCCTGTGCCGCGGGTGACCCTGACCTTTGAACCCCCTCCGCAGCACGTCCTCGTGCTCGTCGAGGTCGAGAGCGCGGACGGACATTGGAAAAAAATCGCCGGTCCGCTCAGTGGCAGCTCTGCGCTCGATCTCAACCCGCCCGGGGCGCACGGCAAGTACCGCATCGTCTATGTCGGCGAGAGCGGCGGCGCGGGTGTGCCGTCGGCCGCAGCAGCATTTTGACAGCAGAGCGTCCGGGCGCGCATAGCGCTCGAGCATGGCCCCACCCGTTGCGCTTCGCGGACGATCTACTAGTCAGGTCGCGAAGACGCTTCTTTAGGCGGCCTCGCTCGCCACCTGCCCGGCGTGATAAGTCGAGTACACGTACACTGGGATGGACAGGCTCCCGAGATGCTTCTCGATGGCGGGGCGCACGTCTTGCCAGTGCAATCCACCCGCGCCCGTCGCCAGCTTGGGCAGCGCGACACTCGTTACTTTCTCCTGCTCGATGAAATTGCGCAGTTCGCGCAACGCATGGTTGAGGTTTGCGACGGTCGCCTTGCCTGGGCGCTCGCCGGGATGATAGGCGGGCTCCTGCGTGAAGACCGCAGCGATCCGCCGACCATCACCACCCGCCCAGGTCCATAGGGAACCGGACTTCGGGTGCTGAGTCTTGCAGTAGTGACGAAAGTCTTTGTACATGGCAGGCGCATGCTCGCGCAACGCAAGCGCGAGGCCGGTCGCGTGATCGTCGTTAGGTGCAACGCCGTGCGCAATCAGCGCGGACTTGCTGTGCAGAATATCCCCGGTGACTTCTTGAAGCATTGGTTGAGCACTCATTCGGATTCTAAGCACAAGATTCTCGGGCTTGCGCATGCTCACCCATATACGGACTTCCGCTTAGCGGGCTCCCTCGTCCCTCAAGTGGGCCAGTTTGCCCGCAGCGGGTCATGGAGGTTAACGCAGATTCCGGGAGTGGACGCGCGCACGACATTTGACCGCTATCTGGTGGTCGGCATGCGCCAGTAGTACAGTCCCCCGTAGAAACGGATGGCACAGACCCTCCGGACTTCGTGAGATGAGTGTAAGGAGCGAATGGGTTGCGCGAATTTCAATGAATAGACTCAGTAAGTGGGAAATCTTCTACAGCTTCCTGATCATCGTGCCGATGGCCGCGTTCATGACGATTGGCGACTATATTCTGCGAAAGCGCGCGACCAACGGCCGGGCATCGCTTTGATTTGCAGCCCTGGCACGGGCACCGTTTCTGCGGGGATTGCGCAGGTACGGTGAGCCGTCGGAGCGCAGCCGAGCCCCTGCCTCGCTCAACCTTGCCGAACAGAATCCCGAGTGGGCAAACCTCCTGGCCCAGCAATCGAGCCGAATCGATTCGCAGCGCTAATCAACTTCCCCGCAGCACGTCAGGACTTCTACTTATATTTGGTGCCGCGAGAATCGTGGACAATCCGCCCGACGGCCGTCCACCACATCAGCGTGCGCAATTGCCGAAATTACCGCGCCGAAGAAGATGCGCAACGGCCGCCCAAGGCTCCGCCACCAGCGCCGTCGCTCACCCGAGGTATCACTCATGGCCAGGGATCCGAAGTTTGACCTGCTTTTTTCGCCGATCAAGATCGGCTCCAAGACGATGCGCAACCGGTTCTATCAAACGCCCCATTGCAATGGCGCCGGGACCAACTCCCCGGGCATGAACATGGCCCATCGCGGGATCAAGGCGGAAGGGGGCTGGGGTGCGGTGAACACGGAACAATGCTCCATTCACCCGGAATGCGATGACACGTTGCGGATCACGGCGCGCATCTGGGACCAGGGTGACATGCGCAATCTTGGGGCAATGGTCGATCACGTCCACAGCCATGGCTCCCTCGCCGGCTGCGAGCTGTTTTACGGCGGACCCCATGCACCGGGACTCGAGTCGCGCACCATCTCGCGCGGTCCCAGTCAGTACAATTCCGAATTCTCCACCGTTCCGGGCTGCCCGGGGTTTACCTACAATCACGCCGCGGACATCGACGAGCTGCATCGTCTGCAGCAGCAGTACGTCGACGCCGCACTGCGGGCGCGAGACGCCGGCTTCGATCTCGTCAATGTTTACGGCGCCCACGCCTATGGGCCGATGCAATGGTTAAACCCTTATTACAATCGTCGTACCGATGAGTACGGCGGCAGCTTCCCGAACCGGGCGCGCTTCTGGATCGAAACGTTGGAGAAAATCCGCCGCGCGACCGGGGAGGACATCGGTCTCGTTACGCGCTGCGCGGTCGACACCTTGTATGGACCCGCCGGCGTCGAGTTGGCCGAAGATGGGTTGAAATTCATCGAACTGGCATCGCCCTACCTCGATCTTTGGGACGTTAACATTGGCGACATCGCCGAATGGGGCGAGGACGCGGGCCCATCCCGCTTCTACCAGATCGGGCATGAAAACGACTGGATCAAGCACATCAAGCAGGCGACGAAGAAGCCGGTGGTCGGGGTCGGTCGATACTACGACCCGGAAAAGATGCTGCAGGTGGTCCGCTCCGGCATCGTCGACATCATCGGCGCGGCACGCCCCTCGATCGCGGATCCCTGGCTGCCCCGCAAGATCGACGAGGGACGGGTCGAAGACATTCGAACCTGTATCGGTTGCAATGTCTGCATATCGCGTTGGGAAATGGGTGGTGTGCCCTTCATCTGCACGCAGAATGCGACCGCCGGGGAGGAATATCGCCGCGGCTGGCACCCCGAGAAGTTCGAGAAAGCGAAATCCTCGCATGACGTGCTGATCGTTGGCGCGGGTCCGGCCGGGTCGGAGTGCGCGCGCGTCCTGATGGAACGCGGCTACACGGTTCATTTGCGGGACAGCCGGGACAAACTCGGCGGCTGCGTCAATGACATCGCGACGCTCCCAGGGCTCGGCGAGTGGGGCTTTCACCGTGACTACCGGCAGACTCAGATCGAGAAGCTGCTGAAGAGAAACAAATCCTCTCAGCTCGCGCTCGGCGTGAAGCCGCTGACCGCCGATGAAGTGATGAACTACGGTGCGGCACGCATCGTCATCGCCACCGGCGCTCGCTGGAGCACCGACGGCGTCAACCACATGACCCACGCGCCGATTCCCGGTGCCGACGGCCGCCTTCCGCACATTCTCACGCCAGAACAGGTTTTCGCCGGAAAAAAATCCATTGGCAAGCGCGTGCTGATCGTCAACTACGATGGCTATTTCATGGCGCCCAGTCTGGCTGAGAAGTTCGCTCGCGCCGGACACGACGTCACCGTTTCCTCGGCCGGTCCGCTCGGCGCGTACATGGACTTCACGCTCGAAGGTGCCAACATGCATCGGCTCCTGCATGGATTGGGCGTCAATGTCATGAGCGAGACGGGCTGCTCCAGAATCGAGGAGGGTCGTGCCCAGCTGTTCAACATCTGGGGAGACGGCCACAGACGAGAGTTCAAGGGCAATGGGCAACTGCCGAGAAAGGAAAACCAGACGCACGAGTGGCTCGAGTGCGACACGGTCGTCCTGGTGACATCGCGCTCATCCCAGGACGGCCTGTATCGCGAGCTGAAGGCCCGCAAATCCCAATGGGGCGAGAACGGCATTTCGAATGTCTTCGTGATCGGTGATGCCGAGGCCCCACGGATCATAGCCGATGCGACTTTCGACGGTCATCGTCTGGCACGAGAGATCGAGGATCCCGATCCGCAGCATCAGACGCCCTACAAACGCGAACAGAAGGTGTGGGGCGTGGCATACAACCCCGGCGAGGATCCGGGACTCGTCTGGAGGGTCTAGCAAGCCGTCGGGTGGCGCGCGACGCTGCCGAGGGAGGACCGCTTTGGGCGGGCCCACGATCATGGGCTCTCGTCGCCTGATGAAAGCCGTTGGGAATCGCACGGCGGGATAAGGCCCTCATTCCTGTGCTGCACCCCGCGCTCATCGTGCCGATGGAGGTCTGGCTGGTCATGCACCGCGATTTGCGGAGCAGTCGAAGAATCCGCTTGCTATTCGATCATCTGGCGACACGGTTATCGGCCTACACCGAAACGCAGCTGCACCGGGACGTAAGTCACCGTCCCGCAGCAGTGCGCCCCGGGGCTTTTGCCCGCCGAGTTTGGACCCTAGGCAGCCCGGCGAAGCCGGTCGCGCCAGCCCGGATAGAGCTTGTCGGCATCCTTCGGGAACGACTCGAAGGCGCGCGCGAACTCGTGGTGATTCTTGGCCCATTCAATGGGATCGGCACCGGCCTTCCAGCATTCGTAGGACTGGCGCAACGAAATGGCGCCAGCCGCCGGACTGTCGATGTGCCCATAGGCTCCCCCACCCGCGGTATTGACCACGTTGCCGTGGCCGAGGTTCTCGAAAAACCCTGGCAGCCGAAGCGCGTTCATGCCGCCGGAGATGATCGGCGTCGTCGGTTTCATTCCATACCACTTCTGGTAGTACACGGGGCCCTGGCACTCGTCGCGTTCGATCATGTAGGCAATGATGCGATCATCGCCCTCGCCTTCCATCTTGCCGTAGCCCATGGTGCCCACGTGGATGCCCGAGGCCCCCTGCAGACGACTCATTTTTGCCAACACAAACGCGGTGTAGCCGCGCCGGGCGGACGGTGAGGTCACGGCGCCATGTCCAGCGCGGTGATAGTGCAAATACTGATCCGGATACTGGCGGCGCGCCGTGGTGATCATTCCGGGGCCACCCACGTAGCCGTCGACCAGGAAGGCGAGCTTGTCGGCATCTGGACCGAACACTTCCAGCGCAAAGTCCGCTCTCGCACACATCTCGTAGTGGTCATCGGCCGTGATATTCATCGAGAACAACTTGGCCTGACCGGTTTCATCCTGGGCACGCTTCATCGCATCATAGACGAGCGGAATGGTCTTTTTGATCGGTGCGAACACCTGGTTGCCCTGCGGCTCGTCGTTCTTGATGAAGTCGCCGCCGAGCCAGAACTGGTAGGCGGCATGCGCAAAGGGTTCCGGGCGCAGGCCCAGCTTCGGCTTGATGATGGTTCCGGAAATGTAGCCGCCATCGACGACCGGGCGACCGAGGATCCGCCACAGATCGGCGATGCCCTTCGACGGTCCGTCAAACATCTGGATCACGCGCTCGGGCACGTGGAAATCCACCATCTTTGCATTTTCAATATCGCCCATGCCCTGGTTATTGCCGATGGTAAGCGTCAGGAACGAGACGAGCATGAAGCGACCGTCGGTCACATTGCGGTCGAACAGTTCCAATGGATAGGCAATCCGTAAGTCTTGGGTGGCCTCGTCTATCTGATATACCAGGGCGTCGACCCCCTTGGTGAAATCGTCCGTCGTCGATACCTCGACGTTGGTGCCCGTGGATGATTCGGCGGCAAAGTGGGCCGCTGCCTCCAGGTAGCCTACACCTGCCTTCGGCTGCATCTTGTAGGCGACCAGAATATGTCGGCCGCCGGCGATCAGATCCTGTTCCTTGAGACTGAGGTCGGCGTAGCGGTGTGACTGATCCATTGTTGGCTCCCAGTTTCTTTGTAAGTAATGGCCGAGAAGCGAATTTAAGGTAGTCGCTGAACCCGGTGCACCACGGTTCAAAGCGATCATACCGCCATCGATCACAAATTCCGTTCAGGGGAAATACGTACTCATCTTCCGGCGCGAGTTTCGCGAGATTCAGGGAGTCTGCTGGCCGAGCAGCGCGCCCACCCTCCAGTTCCCGATGCGTAGGCCCCTTCTGACAGTCGCTTGGCCTGTTGACCGTAGAAGGCAAAGCCGCTGGTTGCTAGACTTCGCCATACCGCTGCTCATGGTTCGCGGACGAGCAGATCACAACCAACACAAAGATAGAGAACAATATCATGCGTTTACATATCACCTCAGCGATCCTCTTGGCGGCTTTGATCGGCTCCGGATGCAATAACGCCAAATCGCCCGACACCGTGGCCAAGGACGTCGCAAACGCTGAGCAGAAGGCCTCCAGCGAAGTTGCCAAGAGCGAGGATTCCGCCGCCAAGGACATGGGCGGCGCCGCGGATAAGGTGGATGACAAACTCATCGCATTCAATAATGCAGCTGCAAAGGATGCTTACAATCTTGCGCTTGCCCAAGCTGACGGTGATCGCAAGGTTGCGTTGGCCAAATGCGAATCCTCGAGCGGCGATGCGCAGAAAATGTGCAAGGACCAAGCCGAGGCAGACTACAAGGCTGCCAAGGCCAATGCCAAGGCCGCTGCGCAATCTGAAAAGCAGTGACGCGATCGGGGCTTAAGCGCTGACCTCCCCCTTCGATTGCCCTCCTGGCGGAGCCGTGCAATCGATCCCAGGCAACGGGGATATCACAGGGTTCTCCTGACGTGACCCCTATGCGCGCGGGCGGGGTTGGCTTGCAAGCTTGTGCTATAAGTAGCACAAATATCCGCGACGCGATCTTGGCCGACGCCGATTCGGGTTCGTTTTACCGTCTCGACTTGAGCCCCTGCGTTCACCGTCAGGCTGAGCGCCTTTTGCTCAGTATTGAGTCGGTACCGTTGCGGACACTCGATGCGTCAAGTTTGCATTGGCGCTTGAGGGTTCCGCCACATACCGGGTGACATTCGATGCTCGCATGCGCGCCCTCGCACTGCACGCGGGCCTCAAGGTAGTTGACGTTTGGTCACGAATCCGGGGCAATGCATGCGTGCGCCTCAGGGTGACCCGCGGTCATTTGAGGGTAAGTCGGGCGGGACCGAACCACGCTGTGCGCCGAGCAGGCAGAGCATCTCGGCCGCAATTTGCGCGCCGGCTAGCGAAGTGATTTCTGCGTGGTCATAGGCGGGTGCGACCTCCACCACGTCCATGCCGATGATGCGAACTGGAACGAGGCGCCGCAAGATGGCGTAGGCTTGGGCTGCACTCAAGCCCCCCGAAACTGGGGTTCCGGTGCCAGGCGCGAACGCCGGGTCGAGGCAGTCGATGTCGAAGGTAAGATAGACGGGACGATCACCGACGATATCGAGCACCTTCGCGACCGTTGCGGCGGGGCCATGCTCGTGAACCCAGTCGGCGCCGAAAACGTTGACGCCGAGATAGTCCCCGTTCCACGTCCGAATTCCGATCTGCGCAGAGGATTTTGGATCGATCAGCCCCTCGCGCACCGCCTTGTAGAACATCGTGCCGTGATTAAGGGACTTGTCGTCGTCATCCGGCCAGGTATCGCTGTGCGCATCGAAATGAATCATCGACAGCGGCTTGCCGTATTTCTCCGCGTGCGCGCGGAGAAGCGGATAGGTGATGTAGTGATCGCCTCCCAAGGTCAGCATCGTTGCGCCGGAGGCGAGGATGGTGCGCGCGTGAGCAACAATCGAATCATGGATTGTGTCCGGGCGGTGCGGGTCGAACACGCAGTCGCCGTAATCGATCACCCCAAGCCGGTCACACGGACCGAAGCCCCAAGGATAGATCTCCCAATTGAGATCCACGCTCGCCGCGCGGATGCCCGCCGGCCCGAGACGTGCGCCCGGCCGGTTGGTGGTCGCTAGGTCGAGCGGGACGCCTGAGACGACGACATCCACTCCAGTCAGATCCTTGGTATACCGGCGGCGCATGAACGACAGGATACCGGCGAACGTGTTTTCCCGAATATGGCCCTTGATTGTGGGGCGCGTGATGGCGGTATCGCCGGACAATGCCGTGTCAGTCATGTGTAGTTATTCCTAGGCGAGCTGATATGACTCGGGACGCGCCTATCCCCTTCCAATCAGTCCATATGACGCGCGGCGCAGTCTCGCATCGCCCATCGTCCGGCGCAATTGTCGGCGAGTTGGCAACCGCGACGGCGGCGTGGCCTTTGGTGAGTCTCGGGCGGTGTTGCGCCATGGGACCCGCAATCGCCATGTCATTCACCTCGCCGATGCCGATCTTAGCGCCGAGCATATCAGGAAGCTCCGGCGTATCGCGTCCTGCCAGTTTCCTGGCGGCCCAGGAGCGACTTCGGCTTCTCGGACTCGCCGCTAGTTAGCGGCCACCGGCGTACCGCGTTCTATCGCTGCGTCAATTCAACGCTCGCGACCTCCACATGAAACTGCGCCTCTATTTGCGCGTGTTGAGCGACTCGCGTCGAAGCGTAATTTGCGCAGGTAGCTGGGGGGCCGGCCCTTCAATGCTTGGAGCTCCTTCGCGAGGCTGCGGGTGCGGTGCGGCACGCACTGAAAATTGACCGCTCCTTTATAATAGCCACCATGGATGCTCCGAGCACGATCCGGCAATTGCGATTGAAATCATGGATAGCTGTTCACTTATGCGCGCCCATTGGCAGAACATATGACTGAACAAACTACCGCCGAAGGCCATCCCGCAAACGACATTGGTCTTGCGTACGGGCCGCCTTTTCCGGATTTGGTAAGCAAGATGAACTTGATTGCTCTCATCTTGAACCCCAGCGCAAAGCTAACCTTCTGCAATGACTACTTCCTGACGCTCACTGGATGGACTCGCCCGGAGATTTTGGGGTGCGATTGGTTTCAGCGTTTCGTACCAAACGGTATCAACGATTTACGCAACGTGTTTTCTGACCTTCTAAAGAATTTGCCGAATGCCTGGCATCATGAAAATGCCATATTGTGTAAATCAAGGGAGAGCGTGCTCATTCGCTGGCATAATTCTGTAATTCGAGACTCATCGGATCATATCGTCGGGATAGCGAGCATCGGCGAGGACGTTACCGAGCATCGATTGCTGGAACGCGAGCTGCTCGAGAGCAGCGCTCGGGAGCGTCGACACCTCGCTGCCGAGCTTCACGATGGCCTCGGGCAAAACCTGTACGCCGCGAGCTTGTTGACTCGGTGTCTCGAGACAGCAGCGCACAAGGCCAAGCTGCCGATCACAGAGGACTTAGCTCAACTTGCATCGGTGATCGGCTCGTCCATGGAGACCTGTCATGCAATCGCCCACGGCCTCTCTCCGCTGGCTGAGATTCGAGGCGGTTTTATAGGAGCCTTACAGGATCTAACGCGTATGCCGACAAAAGACGGGACCGAGGTCGCGCTGTCAATTGTTGGCGGCGCGCCATTGCAAATCGACACCGTGAGCTTGGATCATTTATTTCGGCTCGCCCAGGAAGCCGTGACAAATGCCTTGAAGCACGCCGAGGCCACCTTGATTCAGGTCAAGTTGGATGTCCAGGCGGCGCTCATAACGTTAACGGTCGTCGATGATGGGATTGGCTTGCCCTTGCAGCCCATTAACACCAATAGATTGGGCCTGCGGCTGATGCGGTATCGAGCCGATATGATCCACGGCAAATTGACGATAACGCGAATGGAGCCGCACGGGACTCGGATCACCTGTGAGTGTCCACAAGGCAATTGAGACTGAGCGGCCACCACGACGGCCTGCTCAAGTTTTGTCAGGCGCACGATTCGTCACGGCATGGCTCGGCGTGACGGTGAACCGAGGGGTTCAAGTGGGAGTAACCGAGAATTATTCCGATGAGAAGTTCGTAGCTTCGCGCTGAGACCGATCACGCTGGGCATGATGCCTTTTGCCCACAGTATGTAACGCCGATAGACCTCGTTTGAAAATGTCCCATCTTCGTGAAAGCAGGGTCTCATCCATCCACGCACGAGGGCAACATCCCGGCAAATGAGCGTGGTGAGTCCGATCATGCAGGGACCTTAAAGGAATGATCCGTCGCGCCGATTGTGGACGTGCCATACCAGCGTTGCGAGGGGCCGCGATCGCATCTAGACTCGATACACACACAATGTGTATAGAAGTTGCTCATGAAGCAGGCACGAAAATCCAATGCTGAACGCACGAATATCGTCCTCGACTGAAAACTCATCGAGCGGGTCAAGCGACTTGCAAATGTAAAAACGACTCGTGACGCCGTCCATGTAGCACTCGCACTACGTGCGTAGTTGCGACTATGCAGGAGTTCTTGCACTTCCCGGCACCGGCGGCGTATCCGAAGGATACTATCCCAAGGCGGCTACCCCGCCCCGGTAACGTAACATGCTGGTCGACTCTTCAGTGTGGATAGCCTACCTACGCGGCGACGATTTGCACGAAGTAGCGCCGCTTTGCGAAGCACTCGAGAACGGACAGCCCGTGTGGCTGACGGCGACGATCCTACAGGAGGTATTGCAGGGCGTGGATTCCCCAGACCCCTTTGCTCGTTGGCGTCGAGTGCTCGGTGAGTTGCCGTTGAACAACTCGCCCGACGCCCGCACAGCCGCGCGCAGCGCAGCGCATTTATACGCGCGATGTCGATGGGCAGGAGTAACTCCGCGATCGGCAAATTGCTGTCTGATAGCGGCGCATGCGATTTTTGCACGTATACCGCTTCTGCATCGTGATCGGGATTTTGATTTGATTGCCGGCGTCGCGCCAAAACTGATGCTAATCACGGCGAGGCAACAATGACCGTGAGCCGGCTGCCGCACGGTCTGCAGATTCAAATCGACAGGCGGATTTTTCTCTGCTTCAACTACTTGTTCTTTCTGGAGTTTTGAGAGATTGGTAATGGGGGCCTGCTTACGCCCGGCTTACAAATCGGCCCCGCCCCTACGCTACTTCGCCGCCGCAACCTCCAAATCAACCACCGCGAAGAAACCGCTTGGAAGGGGCACACCAGCTACGGCATAGTTGCCCCCTGCCATAAAGAGCTCCATCACCGAATTCCATCGGTCACGCCACGCCGAGGCGTAAATGCGGAACTTGTCGGCTTCGGTCGTGAACGCCGCCGTCTTGGCGTCAGATCCATACGCCTTGATCAGTGTAACGATGGCTGTGTTGTTCTCCGCGAGCTGGTCGAGGCGCTGCTTCATATCGGCGTGTTTGGCGACTCCATCGCGGCGAACCTTAGCGAGGTAAGACTCTAGGATACCGGAATCTTTTTCCGCGAATTGAGCGGACTCAAGTTCAGCGAGAAGTGCTGCGTTTTCTTTGAGGAGGACGGCAAGGGGCCTCAGTGTGCGACTCACGAGCAATACGTGCTTTTCTCGTTGCACTTCGTTCGTGCAATACCTCACTGTAACTACAATGAGAGCGACGGCGACAAAGACAGCTACCGCCGCTGCCCTGCCGCGCATTATCAAATTCATCGGCATCGCTGGGTGGTACCCCAGCGACGATCAGTAGCTCGCTTCACAAAATCGTCGCAGGTCGCATGCCATCAACGGAGGGAAATGCTGTACGGTAGATCGCTAACAATTGCTGTGAGATCCACGCTCGGAAATGGTGTGGGCGCTACGTTTATGTTGGCTGGTGTATAGGGAAAATTTGGATCGCCCGGCGTGTAACAAGTCGTACCAATCAGATAGGACTGTATAAAAGTTGTCTGGGAATTTACGGGGATATAAAAACCGCTATTGCCAATCCGATACAAGTAGTTTACGGGCTGTGGGGTGGGCAGAGCGAGCACATACGCATTGCCGACACAAGACGGTTGGTCGAAGGACTCGCCGAAAAGTTGATACATGGACGTATAACCACCATTACCCGGAGCTCCGTAATCGTATATCCCCATGGTAATGAGGTCAGATATCTGCGTTTCGAATGTCAAGCCGTTGCCTAGTAAGAAAAGTTCATTGTTGAACGGGAAGAAGGGCCCAATTACGCTAGCGTCTGAGCCGAGCAGCACAACAGTGTATCCAGTGCCCTGCGGCCCCGCTGGTCCCGTTGCTCCCTGCGATCCTTGGGGTCCTGCCGGACCTTGAGCACCAGTCGGTCCCGCCGGGCCAGTAGCACCATTCACGCCCGCCGGTCCCGCAGGACCCATAGCCCCCGGCAGGCCCTGCGCACCAGGAGGTCCGGGAATACCCATAGCGCCTTGCGGCCCTGCTGGCCCAGCCGGACCGGTAGCTCCGGCAGGCCCAGCAGGGCCTGCCGGGCCCGCAGGTCCCTGTGTCGCGAGGTTGCCGATCGCCGCGTCATAAACCACGCTCCCTGTGGTACCCACGGTTACAGTGATTTCGTAGTCGCCTACGGTAAAGGGCTGCGGCAACGTCGCAGTTACCGATGTTTTCGTGAACGCGGAGACAGTGACGGGCGTCCCAGCGAGTTTGACTGTCGGCGCAGCGGTGGTGCACGTCGAGCTCGAAACCACACACAGTGCAGTTCCGACAATTGTGATCGAGGTCGGAGTGCCGCTCGCCGAATGCGCAATAAAAACAGAAGTGATATCTGGAGTGGCTTGCGCTGCGCCAGCGACCATTAACAAGGGTGCCGCGAAAAAGAAACGGCGCTTCTTGAGGATCGGTCGCATATTGCACCCCCAATTATTTGTTATTCGCTGGTGACGCTGTTGTAATAGTTGCGACGCATATCTATCAAATATTGTGGTTTGTTTCAATTAATTCTTTGCAGCGGCTCGCAACGGTATTGTTAAGCGCGTCGGCGGTCGTGACTCTCGTTATTGGCTGGGCACACTGCTGGTCTGCGAGTGCGGCGCGAATTACATCGGAAACGGCACGAAAGATTTTGTCTGTCCTGCGCACATCTCCAATAATTGCGGCAACGATATGCGGTTTCGCCGCGACGACTCGAACGCGGCGCTATTCGACCTGTTCAAGAAGGAGTTTCATCAGCTTGGCACAGTGGCTGGTCATTCCCCGCGGCATCATCGATCAAATCGTCGGCCATGCGCCAAACTCAACTGCGGGTAGACCACTACGAATTCCGACCCCTCGATCTGCTGCGAGTCTGGCATGAGTTGTACGAGGCTTGGATACTGGAACGGGCAGCGATTCATTTCAAATCGCCCCGCTCTCGCGACGCACGCTCTCTCACCTCGATTCCCGCTCGGTTAAAATCGATCGACCCTCAGCATACTCATCGGATGAGGCATCGCAAAGTGACAAGTCAGCGAAAATAACCCGGGTCCCGCTAGTGAGCATTGAATTCCCACCTCAACGATTTTCGCGTTGTATTCCCGGCCGGTGAGCTGCCTGGGTTAACGGTGCACACCGGCCGGATGCCCGTATGACGGTGGCGTATCTCGTGCACGGCGACGTGAAATACGACGCGACTTTTGAAAGCAATCGCACCTGTCACCTTGCCTAGCAAATGGAAAGGCATGCTTGGTCATGAGCAATAACGACTCATTTGAATGCTTCGATACAGATGGTGAAACCGCCCCTCCGACACCGACGAGTCGATAACGCGCATGTGAAATTGCCAGTCGCGGATCACCCTGCAGCACCGGAGAACTTTTGGCTGGAAACTCATTGCGGGTCTGAGATGATTACGCCTCGTATATGCCATTGGAGGAGTAGGAGAGTCCATGGCCCCTACATAGTGGCGCCTATAGGACAGGGCCCTTGCTTGGCTGCCGCGAGGATCTACCCGCGTAGTTTGTGAGGCGCCGCAGTAAGGGCTGCGAAGCGGCCGTGCCGGCTTTACGAATCGTACTCACGGTTGCATGAGAAGAAACACCAGCCGGACCAAAGATGATCGACGGCCTCAACCGCTATCGACACGATGCCGGGCAGCCAGCCAATAACTGGTAGCTGCCCGGGGAGCAATGCAGACGCCCGACGCGCGTCTATGCTATGCGGCGGTGGGGCAATCCGAGATTCAGCGCTTGGAGGCCCTATCGCCGGTACCTAGACCGATGCGCACGCTGCAAGGGAGAGCGCCTTGAAGCCTCAAAGCGTGTTGAATTCGCCGTGACCAGCAACACGCCGGCGTACCAAGGCCGATTATCGCCAGTATTACTCGCACGCTGGATTTAGACTTGGCAAATGCTCTCGGTCACAGTCGTCCCGGGACGCGCCGTGTCGGCCCTGGGTGATTGGGCGCCGCATCCGGGGCGCGGAGGTCTGGGCCCAGACATATCTCTGCTCGGCCGGCGCCGTAGAATTGTGTCTCATCGTTCGAGATTGGCTTTCACTCACGTTTTGGAGGAACTACCTCATGACTAAGTTACGAGTGTTCGAATCAGTATCTATCGATGGATACTTTACCGATAAAGACAATAAGATCGACTGGGCTCACGCCGGGCAAGGAGACGATCCCGAGTTCACTGAGTGGGTGAGTGCAAACGCGAGCAAGGGCGGTGCGTTGCTCTTCGGTCGCAAGACCTATCAAGAAATGGCGGCATTTTGGCCGACGCCCGAAGCCGCGCATCAAATGCCCGTTGTGGCAAACGGCATGAACACTGCACGCAAATACGTAGTGACGAACACGATCAAACCGACGTGGCAAAACTCGCAACGGCTGGATGGTGACTTGGGAGCTGCTGTACAACAATTGAAAGCGGCTAGCGGCACCGATATCACTCTCCTCGGTAGTGGCGATATCGCTACGCAACTTGGAGAACTGGGGCTGGTGGATGAATATCAGTTTGTGATTATTCCCATCGCGCTCGGTTCCGGCCGCACGCTATTCTCAAACACTTGCAATCTACGGCTGCTAGACCAGCGAGCATTCCCCTGCGGTAATGTCGTCGTGACGTACGTTACGCGATAGGCGGGGTGCGCCCTACGCGCGGGCATTGGGGAGCTCGAATACCCCCTCCACGACCGAACTCTGACCGTCACGACCTGCGGCCGAATCTGCATGGGCCGCCGCAAGATCAACCTCAGCATCGTGTTCGCCGGTCAAAACGTCGGGGTCAAACAGGTCAGCGACAAGGTCTGGCTGGTGAGCTTCATGAAATACAATTTAGGGTTCTTCGACGAGGAGGCCGGACGGGTCACTAGCGTCGAAAACCCGTTCGACGCTAAAGTGTCCCATGTCTCCGGAAAAAAATGGGTACCATCCGCCCAGGTAGGACCGAACAAATGTGGTAGCGGGGGCGCGATGTGGGCTGTCCCTACCCTCGCCCAATCTGTAAGGGTGAAGTAAGCGGCCAATAATTACACACCGACCGGCACTGGACAACTTCCCCGGATCGAGTGAGCGACGTGTGCACGTCGAGCCGCGGTCCGGCGCATTGGAATTGAGCCGTCCGCCGAGGCGGTTGACCCGACAACGCTTCGATCGACAAGGCTTTATCGCCCATCTCAGAGTAGCGCCGGTGTTCTTTGCTATCGATCCTGCTTCCGGCCGCTACCGCTTCCGCTCCGCCGAGACCGAGACGCTCATTTTATTGGGGTCTAACATCCAAGTTGAGCGGCACGTGGCCGCGTTGTCCCGACCGAAGGCCGCGCCCATCATCGAGCTGCCTCATTGCTCAGCGGGCGCACGATGCTTTGATGAAGAGCCGCACACATCACGCGTCGGTCGCTCGCCACAGCATGAGCGAAAAATACATCCCGCCGTTGTGTGCGCCGCAGCGACAAACGAAGATAGCGGGAAGTCCACACGGACCGAATTCATCGGATCACCGAAGCGGATATTCAAAAGTCCGGCTCAGGGATTCGGGCCGTATGGTCGGTTATCTTCCGGCAAATGATGGCGCCGCCTCCTTTGATCCCATTGCGGGCGGTCGATGCCTTTGATGAGCAGCCAGAACGCCATAGAGACCAACGCCAGGGGCAGGGGTGCAATCACATATGGCAAGTCGTACTGCGGCAAGACGACAACCAGGAAGTTCTTGACGATGAAGCTGGCGCCTCCAAAGATAAAGATCGCGCCAAGCGCGCGTGGCAGGTAGCCGGAACGCAGAATCAGGTACCCGCGCACGACCGTCGCGGTGCCATAGAATACGGCGAAGATGCCGTTGACGTATCCGTAAATCGTAAGGCAGAGATAGGTGAGCGTCGCCTTGGCCTCCGGCGGGATGACCCGGGCGACATCGGAATCCACTGCCGGTAACGCAGCGGCAAAGTAAAAAAGTTCTCCCGCGGCGTAGACCGCCGTCGCCATCAGCCCGAAACACGTCGCCAGCAGCGCCAGATTGCGGCTAATGGGCCGAAGAAGCGCATAGAGCAGCACGTTGAGCGTAATGTCGCAGGCAGCTTCGATGAGGTACGCGGCAAAGCTGGCCCGGAAAAGTCCTACCGAACTCGCCACCTGGAGCGCAGTCCCGGCCAGGTCGTTGACGATGAGCAGTTGATTCGGGACGTGCGACTCGCCCCATCCGCCTGCCACGATAGTGATGAGATAAAGCGCCCCGATCCACCGCGCGTACTGCTGTGCCGTCCCTGCGTTCATCGCACACCTCGTAATACCATGTGGTACGCTCGCTTTCGACAGGGGCGTGCTGGCACCCTGATCTTCCATTTGTTCGGGACCCACTTAGCAGCAACTGCTGCAAATCGACAAAAGGTGACGAGTTCTTCATCAGTCATGTTCAGGCCCCGTGAATTGCGGTTATCAAACATCCCGAACCAGACCCCACGGAGCTGAAACCTTAGGGGCTCACCAGAAAAATGTCGCGCGACTGCCACCGGCAGGGCAACGGCAAGAATCTGCGACAACGCGCCCGTAACGACCGAGGCTGTGGGAAAACGCTGTCTCGGGTCTGGTCGATTTGATTAAACGGCATCAGCATAATTAGTTTTGGATCGCCGCGATCAGCCGCGGCACCCCGAACATCTGGATCATTCTTTTCAGGTTGTATGCTAGA
>Ga0182030_10002159_pt1 | contig 41624 bp, 36 predicted proteins | sample 812S3MmetaG_FD_121299 | JGI IMG/M metagenome (GOLD analysis project Ga0182030, IMG submission 121299) | Permafrost microbial communities from Stordalen Mire, Sweden - 812S3M metaG (Illumina Assembly) | ecosystem: Environmental > Terrestrial > Soil > Wetlands > Permafrost | place: Sweden...
CGGCGCTGGAAGCAATCCCGGTTCCGGCAAATTCAGATTATTTCCCGTTTGTCGATCTGAACGCTCCGCGGCTGCGCTTCATGCAGGTGAACGCCGCCGAGCTTCCCAGTCTTACCGATCTGCCAATACCGTTCTTGGAGCTTCTCGCTGCCGATCCGCCGCGTGGCCCGACACTCGAGCCTTCCCCGAACAGCACTCTGCCTCGCGATGCGGGGGTGAGAAGGGCCGTTGCGATTCGCCGCGCGATTTCAGAAGGTACCCTCAAAGACCTTGACGCTAGAAGTGCGTCTTACCTGATGGTCATCGACAGCAGCCGAGACGCCTGTGCCGATGCTGGTGCGCATAAAGCCTGGACGTTGGCAATACGGAACATCAGCGATCTTACTGTGCAGTATTTGACTGCGACGGAGCTCGAAGGACTCTGGAATAAAATTAAGTCGAGCGCCTGTTACCAAAGTGCGACCGCGGACGAAAAGACCTGGGCGGACTTACTCGCGTCGATCGCTGCGCGGAATACGGCAGATATCGAGAGATTCGGCTCAGATCTGCTCGCTCCGCAAGTACCGAAAACGGGAGTCGACTTGGCCTACCTCACGACAGTCACCGCGGCAGCGCAAATTGAAATGGGTCGAATAGCGGACGCGCGAAACCTGTTGCGAGCGCAGGTGGGCAAAATACATGATCCGGGGGAATACAGCTTCCCGCTCGCCACCTTGCTGGCGCTAACTCGATCTGGCACCGTCTCATCTGTGACGGCAAGCCCTTGACGATTGTTTACCGCAGCGACTGGCGATTGTTGGCATGAAGCTCCGCGAAGCGAGACGACCGGATTGAAATCAGCCAACCTCTAGAGCAATCCATACTGAATCGCGCGGCGTCGGTCGAGCGTAAGACGGAGGGTTTTGAAGCTCTTCACCCAGAGAAGCTGCTCCTTCAAGGTGCGGATCGCTCGCTCGAGTCAGCCGTTGCCATCGGGGGCGCGCACGAACAAGAAGCTGATCTCGTTCTGAAAGTCGCCGCTGATGTATTGCGAGCCGTGATCGTGGCGCGACTCAGGCCAGCGGTGGCTTGGGCGTGGATCGTCCCAAAGCAGCGGCGATTGTGGGCACGGGCGTTGTGCCACAATCTCTCGGCAGCACGATCACATCTTCAGGCGATCCATCCAACCTAAGAGCTCGCGCTCGTCCTCGCTCCCGACGGAGAGGGCGCGGCGCAAAGCGACATGCGACTCGGGCCGATGCTGGTTCAGCTTCAACTTGCATTGCAACTCGGTAATCTCCAGCTCGAATCCCACAATCATCGCCATCATCTTCGCGTGATAGTCCTCGCTCAGCGAGCGCCACTGCGCAAGATAGGAGGGTTCGTTGTCGTCGATCAGCTTGTCCAGCATCTGATCCATCTCGACACGCTCGTACAGCAGCCGCACGCGCACCCGGCATTGGACCGCCAAATAATTCCAAGTCGGCACCCGCATCGTATCGGAATACACAGTGGGCGACATGTACGCATGCGGTCCCAAAAAACTCACGAGAGCCGTTCCTCGGTCCCGGAGATACTTCCAGTGGGGATTGGCTCGCGCCACATGTCCCAGCAAGGAAGGCCAGGGCTTACCGTCGCGTTCGCCCACGTCAACATGCAGCGGCAGGTACGTCACGAACGGCTGCCCTTCATCGTCGTTGCTAATAAGGGTCGCGAAGGAATGCTGGCGCATCAGCTCGATGGCCGCGCCGACATCATCGCTTCTGAACTGTGTTGGTATGTACATGGAGAGCACTCAGAACCGGTAATCCAGGTCCGCCCCGATGGTGCGCGGCTCGTTGGTGGCCACGCAATTGTATGCTGAATGCGGCAAACATCGCTCGGGGACGTTTCCCCGCGTGCTTGTCCGTCAGGGTGTTGACGAAGAATATGGCACTCCAGCCGATTGGTCGGGTATGTGCTCGATGCGCAGAATGACTCAGAACGTTGCCGCCAGATCACCGCCTTGACGGCGAGTGCGACGTTGTGTTTGGCTGAGGCATGGCGTCCACGCGCGCCGATATTTCGTTCTTGAGTGTCAGCGGCGACCTGCGGCTGCACGCGCAAGTTCAAGGTCCTGTGAAGGCGCAGAGACCTTGGTGGCTATGGCCGTGCGCCATCCGAACCCGAAGGCGGTGACCTTGGCCAATCGGGGCCACGCCCCGATGCTCGATGAGGCGGCCGAAGTCGCTGCGATCGATGCGTTCCTGTCACGCTAGGAGCTGTGTGGTCGGTAGTGGCGGCATTTGATGCTCTGCAAGCGTCCATGTTGCGTTCAATTCCGCTTTGCATCCTTGTGAGGCTCGAGGGCGACCGCGGCCTCGGTAGTGAGGAGTCGGAAGGTGAACGTTTCCTGCAGATACAGACTTACCGCGGCGTCCGAATGGCTCAGGTAGCCGATAGAGGTGTCCTGCCCGATATCGAGTTCGAAATCGCCGCCACGCGTCGTCAATACGAACGCGCCCGCGATAGCGGGCGCCCATATAATCTCGTCGTTGACGAGCCTTTTGACGTGTTCGAGTACCGGGTATCCATGATCCCGGGTCTCGGCTAGAGCGGTGTATGCATCGGCGCCAAGAAGGACCTTGTAAGGACCGTTGACGCCGACGAGGCGCAATTGGCTCAGCGCCTGCGCGACCGCGTCGGGGTAATCGCGTACGTCCGCCGGAAGCGTCATTATCGGATTGCTCGTCCCTTGGCGGATGCCTCCAATCTTCGCCGCGGCATACCCCTCGAAGATCGCGCCGTCCTCCGCGAAAGCGATCTTTTTCGCGGCATCCTTCACCGGTTGCCAGTCGGAGTCGTTGGCTCCGCGCTCTACATCGTCGATTGCATCACGAGCCAACTCGAACGGGACACGCAATTCGACAATCGGCTTTGACTCACGAATCCGCGCGAAAATCCCGTCTGCGGGCGCTGCAATTTTTTGCAGGTGGCCGGTTCCGATGGCTGAGAGTCCGGCACCGCCCGCGGCCGGCATGTCAACCACACGCCTGCCGGCGAGGTAGCGCTTTAGAGTGCGCGTCGCTTCCTCTTCGATTTCGGCCCATGCTGCATCAGAAATTGGTGCCAGTTCGCGATGCAGATTATTCATACCGGATGTCTCCTTTTAGCGAGCCAATGCTTAGTGTGCCGTCGGGCATCGATGGGGCCGATTCTGAAATCACCTTCGGAGCAGGGGCCGCAACGGCCGCGGGCTGGTCGGCCGCGCCGTCTAGAAACGTCGCTGAAGGCGCGAAGAAAAGATTCCCAGTGACAGCCCGGCTGAAGTCCAGCAGCCGGTCGTAGTTGCCGATTGGTCGGCCGACAAACATATTCTCGAGCATCTGCTCAATCGTCAGCGGCGAACGGCTGTAGCCGATGAAATACGTGCCGAATTCGCCGTTGGAAGCTCTGCCGAACGGCATGTTGTCGCGCAGAATCTTGATCTCCTTCCCATCTTCAACGATGGTGGTGAGCGCACTGTGCGCGGAAGTCGGCTTGGTGGCATCGTCCAATTCGATGTCGGATAATTTCTTGCGTCCGATGATGAGCTCTTGGGTCTCCGTGGCGAGCGCATTCCAGGCGGTGAGATCATGGAGATACTTCTGCACGATGACGTAGCTGCCGCCAGCGAAGGAGACATCCTCGTCGCCTACGACTACAGCGTCGATCGCCGCTTGCCCGTTCGGGTTTTCCGTCCCGTCGACGAAACCCATGAGATCCCGGTCGTCGAAGTAGCGAAACCCGTGCACCTCATCCACTGGTGAAGCCCCAGCCGCGAGCCGCTCCATGATTTGCATGGCAAGCTCGAAGCATAGATCCATGCGCCCCGCGCGGATATGAAACAGCAGGTCGCCCGGCGTTGAAACCGCATGGCGGGCTCCCGCGCGAATCTCGCGAAAAGGGTGAAGATTGAGCGGCCGCGGCTGACCAAAGAGTCGGTCCCACGCCGCGGAGCCAAATCCGACGACGCACGACAGCGCTGCCTCAATGTCGCGAAACCCAACCGCACGGACCAACGCAGCCAGATCGCTGCAAAGAGAGCGCACGATAGCGCAGTTAGCGGAGCCCGGTTTAATTGTGACGACCAAGAAGATCGCGGCGCGCGTGAGGGTTGCAGTTACTGCCTGCGGCAGAGGGTCTGAACTGCTGGGCGCTTCTTGCGGTGTCATCGAGTAGTTCGATTTATTGTTGACATTCTAAAGGGTTCCCCAAATGAGGGGATTTTATTTCATGTTCAGAAATCGGAGTCGCCCTCAGGCTCGGATACAGATTATACAAAGTTAAGAATCGATCAGTGGCACGATGTGTATTTTGCGCCGTTGCAGCAAAATGTCTTGGGTGCGTGATCGGCGGGCGCTGGATCTTTGCCCGTGCTTGTGACTGCGGCCGTCAAAGCGCAGCGGATCGTGCAGCGGGATATTTCGAGTAAGTTAGTAATGCTTGCGGGCGGGGAAATTATGACGACGTCCAATTTCACGGCATTGAGAGTCCATCGGTTAGACAAGGGCAGCGAAGCGCGTTTCGACCGCATCTCCCTGGAAGATCTTACTCCCGGGGACGTGGTGATTCGCGTGGCTTATTCCGGTATCAATTATAAGGACGCTCTGGCGATCAGCGGCAAGGCGCCGATCGTGCGCGGGGCCATCAGAACCGCGGGCATCGATTTATCGGGGGTCGTTGAAACGAGCTCGGACTCGAGGTTCACCCCGGGCGACCGAGTCCTGGTGACGGGGAGCAATATCGGAGAATCCCTCGACGGCGGATTTTCCGAGTTTGCGCGTGTCCCGGCGCAGGCAATCGTCCCTCTGCCGCCCGGGCTCGGCCTGTTCGATTCGATGGTGCTCGGCACCGCCGGATTCACCGCCGCCATGTCGGTGTGGCGCATGCAGGAAAACCACCAAACACCGGATCGCGGCCCGATCGTCGTGACGGGCCCGACGGGTGGCGTGGGGAGCATTGCCTTGGCGATACTCAAGCGGGCCGGATTCTCGACTGCTGCGCTGACCGGCAAGCCTGGCGCGGCGGAATATCTGAAGCGCTCGGGCGCGGACGAGATCGTAAATCGCTTGACGCTCGACTTTGGCAGCAAGCCGCTCGAGAAGGCGGTGTGGGGCGGGGCCGTGGACAATCTCGGGGGCCGCACGCTCGCCTATCTCTGCCGCACGGTGCGGCCGTGGGGGAATATTGCCTGCATCGGCCTTGCGGAGTCGGCGGAGCTCAATACCACGGTGATGCCGTTCATCCTACGGGGCGTGAGCCTTCTGGGGATTCACTCGGTTGATGTGCCGCGAGCTTGGCGCCTGTCGTTGTGGGAACGGCTCGCGGGGGCATGGAACCTCAACGCGCTCAACGATCACCTGGTGCGCGGCGTCGTGGGTCTCGAGGGGGTGCCGGAGGCCTGCCACGAGCTCGTGGCAGGCGGTGGGCTGGGGCGCTATGTCGTGAAAGTGGGCGGCGAGTTGGTGTAGCCGGGTTACTCGCCTGCCGCGAGCGCCACGATCGGCGCAACAGCCGCGAGATTGGCGCCGAGCGCCGGGGTGAGACCGTGGCGCCGCACGATGTACGCCGGATCGTTGTAGGCGACCCAGGTCTTGCCCTCCCCATCTTCCCATGCAAGCGCCTTCAAGGGCAGATCGAGTCCGGCGAGCGGCGACTCCACCATCAAGGGCGTACCTGCCTTGGGATTGCCGAAGATCAGCATCTGCTCCGGACGCATGCTGAGCCCCGCGCGTGCCGCGTCGCCGCTGAAGTCGATGTGCGCGAAGATCAGGATGTCGCGCTCCTTGAGCAGCGCCTGCAAACGCTCCATCGTACTGGCCACGCTGTGACGCGACGGAATGCGGATGATGCCGTTAGTTGATTCGTCCACGATTTCTCTCCTCTGATTCAGTCGATCAATCCTCCAAGCGCGCGGCGACCAGGTGCGTAGCTTTCGGCTCGCCGCCGATTTGGAAGCGGCGTACCGCTTGCTCGATGATTCGGTCAGCGTTCGTCACGCGCCGGTGAAGGCGAAGATGCTCGACCCAGGAATCGGTGAGAAAGGTCTCGATGTACCGGCCCTCCTGGGCGGGATCTTCGTAAACTCCCCAATCATAGGCCCCGTCTCGGCGGCGCGCGCGCGCATAGGGGCCGCTGATCGCACGCAAAAACTCTTCCCGGTCCGCGGGCTTGACGTGATACTCCACCAGGACCAGCACCGGGCCGCGGTCGGGCTCGACGGTTCGAGTGGTGATCGGCTCGGGCCAATGCATGGACGGGGTGAAGTCCACATCCGCGCCGGTCTGCAATTTCCAGCGCCAGGTCAAAGGAATCGCCAGGATGGCCCCCGCCGCGGCGGCGTACAGCGCGATCGGCAACCCCGCAAAGCTGGCGACTCCGCCCCAGACGGCGCTCCCCAGGCTCAACGAGCCGAACATCACGGTCACATAGAGCGCAAGGCCCCGGCCGCGCACCCATTCCGGCAGAGCCACTTGCGCCGAGATGTTGAGAGTCGAGACCCCGGCGATCCACGAAGCGCCGGCAATGACACTCGCCGCGATGGCGGTGATGACCTCGTGCGCTGCACCGAACATCGCCGTGGCGAGGGCCGTGGTCAAGGTGGCCGCCGCGAGCAACCGATCCGCACCCAGCCGAGCTCGAAATCTGCGCAGCAAAAAGGCCCCGCCGACGGCTGAAGCCCCGATGGCGGCCAGCAGCAGCCCATAGAGCGCCGGAGTTCCGGCGATCTGCTTGCGCGCGACCAAGGGTATCAAGGCCCAGTAGGCGCTCGCGAACACGAAGAACCCCACCGCGCGGCCCAGCGTCGCGCCGAGGTGAGCGTTGTAGCGCGCATGACGTAGGCCCGTACGCATGGCCTTGCCGAAGGTCTCGGGAGGCAGCCTCGAGCGGCTTTTGTCGGGCGTCCGCCAACGCACGAGCGCGCCGATCACGCCGATATTGCTGAAGGCGTTGAACCAAAAGGGCGCGGCGATTCCGACGGTGGCGGCCATCACGCCGCCGAGAGCCGGGCCGACGGCGCGGCTAACGTTGATTCCGACGCTGTTGGCGGCAATGGCCGCGGGTAAATCCGATTTCGGGACCAGCAGCGGGACCACTGCCTGCCAGGCGGGAGCGGTCATCGCGGACGCCGCCGTGACGATGAAGCTGAACACCAGGAGCGTCACGGGTGTGATGAGATGCAGCCAAACCAGAGCCGCAAAGGCGGTCGAGGTGAGGGTGACGGCGCACTCGCCGAAGATCAAAAATCGGCGCCGGTCGACGATGTCCACCAGCGCTCCGGCCGGTATCGCGAACAAGAACATCGGCAGGTTATTCGCGACCTGCACCAACGAGACGGTGAGCGGATCGGGATCGAGATTGGTCATGAGCCAGCCGGAGGCAACGCTGTACATCCAGCCGCCGATATTCGACACGACCGTCGCGCTCCAGATGATGGCGAAGGTTTTATGGCGAAACGGCGCCCACGCCGGAGCGGAAGGGCGCGACGCCCCGCGGGACGCGCTCGGCTGGTTCATCCCTCATATTAGCTCAACCTGTCGGGGGCTCGCCGCTAGGTCGCCTTGATGATCGCTTTGATCCTAAGGCTCGCGGGATCGATTACCGCGAGCAGGCTGGGTCCGCGGCCCATGAGTGCGATCGCATCCGGCTGATCGACGGCAAGGCCGGACGCTTGCATCCGCTCCTTCAGTGCTTTTTTCTGCTTTGGCGAGAAATAACGGATCTCATCCACTTTTTTGAGCTGAGCGTGGAGATCCTTGAGACCCAGATCCCAGGGCTTGTAGTACTGGGGCAAACCGATCACGTCGGTCCCGCCTCCTAGCGCCGAGCCTACGATCTTCTGCGCTTCCTCGGGATCCTGCGGTAAGGGCGCCCAGATCCAGCGCGGCAGGCTGTACCAGTGCGGCGCGAGGGCTAATTTTTGCTGCTCGCTCGCCTTGCGCGCGTCTGCATCGATGTCCGATGCCTGCACCACCTCGAGACAGTCGACCGAGAACGCGTAATAGAGCGGCCGACCGCTCCACAAGACCATGGTCCCGTAGAGGAGCGCGACCAGTTGAACCGTGACGATGATCCCGATATCCCGGCCGAGCACGCGCATCGATTTCTTCGAGTTGGCGACGATCAGCGTGAGCAGCGGCCCGAGCACCACATCGACCCCGACCATCAACAGGATGACGTGGACCGCCTCCGACAAGTACCACCCTGGCCAGTGGTACCAGCCGAGGTAGAGGGCGCCCAGTATGAGGGTGAGCGCCGTGGCGCTGCCGAGAAGGTGCAGCCCGAAGGCCGTGAGCCGGAACTTCATGGGTCTCCAAGGTACGTGTCCGGGCCATATTTTTCACAATAAAGGTCTCGCCTGGAAGGGTTGCCGGGTGCGCGACCGCGAAAACTGCCGGGGTCGTCACACTCTCAGCGCAGTTGCGGTCGCCCGCGGGCGGCCTGCTCGGCGGCCGGCGGTCAAGCGCGGCGGAACGCGGTAGGGGGCGGGGGCACCTCCTTCCTTGCTGCGATTAGCTTCGCACCCGCCTCAGCGCGCGCCGCCAGCCGGCGATGTCCGCTTGGCGCTCGGGATACGCCTGCGGCTCGCAGCGCGAATCCACTCGCGCCAACCGAGCGATGTCCTCGAGAGAGCCGTACATGCCGCAGCCAAGTCCCGCCAGACAGGCGGCGCCGAACGCGGTCGATTCGGCGATCTTCGGCCTCTGGATGGGCACGCCGAGCACGTCGGCGAGCCTCTGCATGAACAAGGCGTTCATGGCCATGCCACCGTCGATTTTGAGCATCATCGCGCGCAGCCCGTCGGCCGCCATCGCCTCGAGCAAGTCGTAGGTTTGGTAGACCACCGAGTCGAGCGCGGCGCGCGCGATCTCCCCGCGATTGGAGGCGCGGGTCAATCCGACGATCGCTCCGCGCGCGTCGGCATCCCAGTACGGGGCCCCGAGTCCGGTGAACGCGGGCACGACGTAGACGCCGCGGCTGTCCTTCACCGAACGCGCGAGCGCCTCCACGTCCTCCGCGCGCGCGATGATTCCTAAGCCGTCGCGCAGCCACTGGATGGCAGTGCCCGCCGACAGGATCGAGCCTTCGAGCGCGTAGGTGACTTCGCCCTTCAAGCGGTAGGCGATCGTGCCGAGCAGACGGTTTTTCGACGCCACCAGCTGATGGGCCGTATTGAGGACCAGGAATGCGCCCGTACCGTAGGTGCTCTTCACATCGCCGGCCGAAAAGCACGCCTGCCCGATCAGCGCTGCTTGCTGATCCCCGGCAACCCCGCGAATCGGCAGCTCCGCCCCGAGCACCGAGTGGTCGACCGTGCCGAAGTCCCCAGCGCTATCGCGGACTTCGGGCAGACACGCCGCCGGCACTTGGAACATCTCGCACAGCGCCTCGTCCCAGCGGCCCCGGCGGATATCGTAGAGCGCGGTGCGGCTTGCGTTGGTCGCGTCGGTGGCGTGCAGCCGCCCCCCAGTCATTCGCCAAAGCAAGAAGCTGTCGATCGTGCCGAAGGCGATGTGCCCGGCTTTGGCGGCCTCGCGTGCGCCGGGTACCCGATCGAGAATCCATGCGATCTTGGTCGCCGAGAAGTACGGGTCGAACAAAAGTCCGGTCTTGCGGCTGAGCTCGCTCGGCGCATACGTGCGATCGAGCTCGCGGCACCGGTCCGCGGTGCGCCGGTCCTGCCAAACGATGGCGTTATGGATCGGTTTGCCGCTGCGCCGGTCCCACAGGACGGTAGTCTCGCGCTGATTCGTGATGCCGACCGCCACCACCGTGCCGCCGGCCTCGCGCAGGCGCTCGAGCACCCGGCGGGTCGTGGACACGACGCTCGACCAGATCACCTCGACATCGTGCTCCACCCATCCTGGCGAGGGATAGATTTGCTCGAACGGTTCTTGCTCCATGGCGATCAGATCGCCGGCCGCGGAGAACCCAATCGCTCGACTCGAGCTCGTCCCCTGATCGATCGCGAGCAAGACGTCCATGGGCAAGCGGCACCTCGAATCTCACCGTCCGCGGAATGCTAACATCTCGAACGCATGGTACGAACGGGAGTCGGAAAGTTGATCATACGGTCGCTCGCGGCTTGGCGCCGCCTTTAGTGCTACGGCGAATCCTGGGACTTGGGTTCGGGCTCGCCATGGTGTTCGGGGGCACGGTCGGCGTTGGGATCTTAAGGCTCCCTGGAACCCTGGCCGCGGCGCTCGGCGACCCCACGGTCATCGTGCTCTTCTGGATCCTGGGCGGCGCCTACGCGTTGCTCGGCGCCGTGTCGGTGGCGGAGCTGGCCGCGATGCTGCCGCAGGACGGCGGCTTCTATGTCTACGCGCGCCGCGCCTTCGGCGACGGCGCAGGATTCGCGGTGGGCTGGGCCGACTGGATCAACAATGTCGCGACTCTGGCTTACGCGCCGATCACCGCGATGACGTTCCTGGCCGGGCTATGGCCCTCGATGGCGCCCTACGCGAAGCTCGGTGCCGTGCTCATCATCGTGTCGTTCACCGCGCTGCACTGGGTGGGGCTCTCCCTGGGCAGCAGCCTGACCCGTATCATCAGCTGCGCCATCGGGCTCATGATGTTGATCGTGGTGATCGGGTGTTTCTGGGCGCCGCCCGCCGCCTTCGCGAGCGTGCCGCTGCCGTCGAGCGCCGCGTCTCTGCCGCTCCTATCGATGGCGATGGCTTCCGTCTTGGTCACCGCGTTTCGCGCCGTGCTGCTCACCTACGACGGCTGGTACTCGCCGATCTACCTCGCCGAAGAGAACACCGATCCGGCGCGCACCTTGCCGCGTGCGCTGATCGGAGGCACGCTCGTGGTGATCATCCTGTACGTGCTGATCAACATTGGGTTCTTGCGCGTCCTGCCCCTGCCGGTGCTCGCCTCATCGGCGCTGCCCGCAGCGGATGCGGCGCGCGTGGTGTTCCCGAGGGGCGGGGCGCTGCTCGTCACCGTCATCTCGTTGACCACTGTTCTCAGCCTCATCAATGCAGTTCTCCTCATGACGCCGCGCGTGCTGTTCGCCATCGGCCGCGACGGATTTTTCACCGCGAAAGCCGCTGCGGTGAGCGCGGGCGGAACCCCTCGGCTCGCCCTTGCACTCTCCAGTGCAGCCGCCGTCGCGCTCATCCTGACCGGCACGTTCGAGCAGATCATCGCGCTCGCCACCGTGCTGTTTCTCCTCGTCTACATCGCCACCTACGTCGCGGTGTTCGTGCTGCGGCGGCGCGAGCCGGACCTGCCGCGCCCCTTTCGTGCGTTCGGATTTCCTTTCACGACGGGAATCGTGTGCCTCGGGTGCGTCTTGGTGCTGCTCGCCGCGCTCATCGAGGACCCGCGCTCATCGGCTGCAGCGGCCGCGCTGCTCGTCGCCTGCGCGCCCGTGTATGCGTGGATCGCGCGGCGCAAGCGCAGTGAGCTCGCACGCGCGGCGGCCGCGGCGATCTAGCGCGGACTCGAAAGCCCGGCGGCGTGCGTTCCCAAGTCTTCAGTCGAAATCGGTCGGCAGATGGGGATTTTCCGCGTGCTGGAACATCCGCTCGATCTGCGCGGCGGTCGTGCGGCCCACCGATAGCGCAGGCAGGGCGTCCCGCGCAAAGAAGGCCGCCTCGCTGGTCTCGATACTGGCGCGCGCGCTGCCGCCGGTGAGCTCGCAGATGAAGAACAATTTGTAGATCGAGTCGAGGTGGTGGGGCCGATTGCGCTTGCGGTAATCGTAGACGGCCGCGAGCTTCAAGGCGCGGGCCTCGAATCCCGATTCTTCGGTGACCTCGCGCACGACGCACTCGGCAGGCGATTGGTTCACATCGGCCCAGCCGCCGGGAAGCGTCCACGAACCGTCGCTGATCTCGCGCACCAAGAGCACGCGCCCGTCGGAGAAAGCTGCGGCGCGCACGTCGACCTTGGGGGTTGCGTAGCCATCATGCCCCCGGAAGTACTCGAGCAAAGCCTTGCCCGATTGCCCGGAGCCCTCGGCGGTCAAGGCGGCCGCCAATTCCCGGATGCGCTCGAAGCGCTGGCGGTCGAACGGGTCGCGGCAGAAGGTGAGGCCGATCTGGGCGATGGCGCGCAGCTCCCGGCCGATAACCAGCCAGGCAGGCTCCTCGCCCGGGATCTGATCGGGGGTCATGACGGCGCGGAGGCGGCGGCGCACGTCGCGTCGAGCAGCAGCTCTCCAGCCAGCGCCGGGCCGGTCAGCACGATGAAGCCAGGTCCGCTCGCCGACTGGGTGCCGGCGACGACCAGGGTGTATTCGCCCACCACGCCGTGCTCCTCGAGAATGTGCTCATTCAGCAATTTGAACGGATTCTGACCATCGAGATTGTCGCCCGCGAGATCGAGCGCCTCGAGATTGTAGGTGCCGATGCGCACGGTCCGCCAGCCATTGCCAGCAGTCCCCGCCGCGCGGGCCAGCGCCTGCAGCACGTCCGGGCGCAGACATTCGATATGGATGTGCAGCTGATTCTGGCTGCGTGCATGCACCGGATTCACCGCCAGGCCGACGGCGCTGCGCGGGATGGCATGTCCCACCACGCTCTCGAGCTGATCGCGCGCGCGCCACGCCGAGCCGAGATAGTTCGGCGCGCCGGGCAAGACCAGAGCCCCGCTCTCGATGCCGCTGATCCTGCGGATGGGTATGAGCAAGAAATGCGCGCCGCCTTTGCGGTCCGCGAGCAGTGCGTACCCCGAGTCGTGCTGCCCCGGGTCTTCGAGCTCGATGCGCAGGCAGGGCGACGGGTCGTGGCGCTGGGTCCAATGCACGAGGCATTGCTCCTCGACGATTTGCCGCAGGGCGTCCGGATTTGCGCCGCAAGCCGGCGCGGCGAGGAGCATCACGGTAAGCGCGCCCGCGGCGACGACTCGTTTCAGGATCTGCCACATCGCGGGCTCCGGTCCCTTCTTGGCTTAGGACGGCTCCGACTCGGCGACCGGCCGCAGCGCGCGCGCGACCGGAATACGCACGTCCAGAACGCCACCGGTGGGCGAGGGCGAGACATCGAACGTGCCGCCGAGCGCGCGGACCCGGTGACGCATGGAAGCGAGGAGATGCAACCCGCCCGACTTATTGGCGCTCGAGATCCCTTTGCCGTCATCCGTGATCCGGAACACCAGTGTATCGTTGTCGATATCGAGGGCGACGTCCACCGTCTTGGCGCCGGAGTGTTTGATGAGGTTGGCGAAGGCCTCCTGCGCGATGCGGAAGAGGGCGATGGCCGCGTCCGGATTGAGCCTCGGCTCCTCCCCAGGGAAATACTCGTTGCATTTGAACCCCGCCCGGACGCAAGTCTCCTTCAGCTGCCAGCGCAGTGCGGCGATGAATCCCACGTTGTCGAGCAGTGTGGGACGAAGCTCCTCGATGATGCGCCGCTTGAGATCGATGCTCGAGGCTAGATTTTGGTGAACGCGGCGCAGCCGCAGCTTCATGTCCACCTCGGTCTCGGCCAGGTGCTGGTCCGCCCAGGAGATGTCCATGAGGGCACCCACCAAGAGGCCCCCCAGCTCGTCGTGCAGTTCGCGCGCGAGACTTGCCTTCTCGCGCTCCGCGAGGCTCTGCAGGTGCGTCGATAGCTCCTGAAGCTCACGCGTGCGCTCGTCGACCTCGCGCTCCAACTTGAGCTTCTGGTCGCGCAGTTCCTCGGTCTGCCGCGCCCGACGGTGGAGGTATGGATAGATCAGGCAAGCGGCAACGACCACCAAAAGAACGTTTAAGATGATCGCAATCGCAGTAATCGATAAACTCATACCGCCATCGAGCGTGAACAGAGCAAAAAAAGCAAGTCGGTGCAATCCTACGCCGTCCTAGGCCAAGATCGCGTCGAGCGCATAGTATAAGCAGCGCATGCCGCTCCTTCGCCTCGATAAAGTATCGCTTCGCTACGGCCTCAAACCGCTGCTCGACCACGCTGATCTGCAGCTCGTCAGGGGCGAGCGCGTCGCGCTGCTCGGCCGAAACGGCGAAGGCAAGTCATCGCTCCTCAAGCTGGTCGCTCGCGAGATCACGCCCGACAGCGGGGAAATATGGGTCCGCCCGGGCACGCGGGTCGCGAGTCTCAAGCAAGAGGTGTCCGCGGACAGCGATGAGTCCGTGCGCACCGTGGTCGCCCAGGGGCTCGAGGGCGCGGACCTGGATGGAGACTGGCAGGCGCGCCTCCAAGTGGATCAGATCATCTCGCGGCTCGAGCTCGATGGCGACGCGCCGCTTCGCACGCTATCGGGCGGCTGGCGGCGGCGGGCGATGTTGGGCCGGGCGCTCGTCTCGGCGCCGGACCTCTTGCTGCTGGATGAGCCCACGAACCATCTCGACATCGACGCGATCGGCTGGCTCGAGGAGACGATGCTCGAGTTTCGCGGGGCTTTGCTGTTCGTGAGCCACGACCGGGCGTTGGTGCGGCGTCTCGCCACGAGGATCGTCGACCTGGATCGAGGGCGCCTCACGGTCTGGTCCGGCCGCTACGACGATTACGTGCTCGAGAAGCGCGCTGCACTCGACGTCGAGGCCAAGCACGCGGCGCTGTTCGACAAGAAACTCGCGCAGGAGGAGGTATGGATCCGCCAGGGTGTGGAAGCGAGGCGGACTCGCAACGAAGGCCGGGTCCGCGCGCTCGAACAGCTGCGCATCGAGCGCCGCGAGCGGCGGGAGCGGATCGGGCAGGTCGAATTGAAGGTCGAGGATGCGGCGCCTTCGGGAAAGCTGGTCTTCGAAGCACGCAACGCGACTGTCGACTTCGGCGGGGCGCCCCTGATCCGGGACTTCTCCACCCGCATCATGCGCGGCGACCGCATCGGCATCATTGGGCCGAACGGCTGCGGCAAGACGACGCTCATCAAGCTCCTCATGGGCGAGCTTGCGCCCACGGCGGGAACGGTTTACCGCGGGACCTCGCTCGAGCCGGCGTACTTCGATCAGCAGCGCGATCAGCTCGATCTCGACGCCTCCATCATGGATAACGTGACCGCGGGAAGCGGCGACACGGTGACGGTCGGCGGCCGCGCACGCCACGTCGCCGGATATCTGCGCGACTTCCTATTCGCCCCCGAGCGGCTGCACGCGCCCGCCGGCATGCTGTCGGGCGGCGAGCGCAATCGGCTCTTGCTCGCGAAATTGTTCGCAAGGCCCAGCAACCTGTTGGTGATGGATGAGCCTACCAACGACCTCGACGCTGAAACGCTGGATCTCCTGGAAGAGATGGTCTGCGGCTACCCGGGAACGCTCTTGCTGGTGAGCCACGACCGCGCGTTCCTCGACAATGTCGTGACCGGCACGCTGGTATTCGAGGGCGCGGGTCTCGTTCGCGAATATGTCGGGGGCTACACCGACTCGATCCGGCAGCGCGAGGAGCGGCGCCGGCGAGAGCAGGCGGCTCGCCCGCCGCTGCAGCCGCGAAGCGCGCTCGCGCCGTCCGAGGCCGCCGATCCAACGCCCGCTCGAGGCGGCGCGAGGAGCCGCAAACGCTCCTACAAGGAACAGCGCGAGCTCGATGCGTTGCCGGCGACGATTCAAGAGCTCGAGGCGGAGCAAAAGACGCTCGAGACCGCGCTCAGCGATCCGACTCTTTTCGGGCGCAGTCCGCTGGAGGCTCGCACCTCCATGGAGCGCTTGACGCAATTGGCGGAAGAGCTCCGCGCGGCGTATGCACGCTGGGAAACGCTCGAATCCTTGGGCTAGCGCCGGGACCGGCCGCGGCCCAAGAGGTCGCTCGGGCTCGGTAACGGGCCTGCGCCCGCGTCAGGGATCACCAGGCCCGACGCCTGCTCCCGGCGCAGCTCCTGAAGCTCGCGCACGGTCTGCTGGACCGCTTGCTCGGCGGCCTCGCCGAATTTCGCGATGGCCGCGTCCAAGGTCGTCGCTTCGAGCTCGAAGCTGATGGGCACCGCGCCCATCGGGGTCATCACCTGAGCCTGCCCGACGAACAGCACAGCGCGCACCGTGTCGGTCGATCCATCCGCCGCGACCGGAGTCAAGCGCCGAATGGTCCCGACCCTGCGGTCGGTGAAGGTTTCTTCGCGATAGATTTGAGTCGGGTCCATGGTCGCCTGGCGGACATCATCGGCGGGGCTCATAGGCAGGTCACCTTGCTGTCAAGAGGATCATTGTCGTAACCCTAGCAGTTTCGCAGTTCGCAGGACAGGCGAGGGGGATGTGCCCGCCTGCATCCCGGGGCAGCGCGCCCCTGCTACGATACGAAACTTGACCCTTCCACACACCATTAAAAAGGTCCCGGCGTGGACGACGCTGCTCGGGATCGCTCTGTTTGGGCTGGCACTGCTCTGGCTGCACCACGTCATCGGTCAATACCGTTGGCGGGACATCCTGGCGCATATGCGGGCGATCCAAACCTCGCAGCTCATGGCGGCGGTGCTGCTGTCGGCGGCCGGCTATGCCTGCCTCACCCTGTACGACGCCCTGGGACTTAGGTTCGCCGGCGCGCGGGTGCCTTATCCCCGCCTGGCGCTGATCTCCTTCATGGGCTACGCAATCGGCCATAACGTCGGGCTGAACACGTTGAGTGGAGGTGCCATCCGGTTCCGGGCGTACTCGGTCCTGGGACTCGCGACGAAACAGATCGCGACCGTGGTCGCGTTCGGGACGGTGACGTTTTGCATGGGCGCGGCGGCGCTCCTCGGCCTGTCGCTCTTGGCGGAATCCGCGCTCTCGGGCTCGGTGCTGCATCTGCATCGCTACATCATCGTGCTGGCAGCTTGCGTGCTGCTCGCGGCCGTGATCGCGTATCTGGCGCTAGCGTGCAGCCGGCACCAGCCGTTGCGATTCGGCAAGTTTATGATTCCCGTGCCGAGCCCGCAGATCGCATTCGCCCAGATCGCCGTGGCGAGCGCGGATCTCTTGTGCGCCGCAGGCGTTCTCTACGTGCTCCTGCCGCCGCAGGCCGCCATCGGATTCGCCGCATTCGCCGCGATGTTCATCATCGCCATCGCCGCCGGCATCATCAGCAACGTGCCGGGCGGCGTCGGCGTATTCGAGTCCGTGTTGCTGCTGTTGTTCCGTACCGTCCCGGCGGATCAGCTGCTCGGCGCGCTGCTCGCCTATCGCATCATTTACTACCTCGTGCCGTTTGCGGTCGCCTTGACGCTGCTCGGAGCGCACGAGCTGTGGGCGCAGCGCGGCCCCATGGTGCGCGTCGCGCAACTCGGCCGCACATGGCTCAGCACGGTCACTCCCCAGGCCAGCGCGGTGGCGGTATTCGGGGCGGGCGCCATTCTGCTGCTCTCCGGTGCGACTCCCGGCATAGGCCATCGGCTCATGACGCTCCGCCATGTCGTGCCTCTGCCGATCCTCGAGCTGTCGCACCTTTTGGGCAGCGCGGTGGGCGACGGACTCTTGGTGCTGGCGCACGGCTTGTACCGTCGTCTCGATGCCGCCTGGTATCTCACCATGTGGCTCTTGTGCTTCGGCGTGCTGCTGTCGCTCCTCAAGGGCTTCGACTACCTGGAAGCGATCATTCTGGGCGCGGTGGCGGTCGCGCTGCTCTCGGCACGCTCGCGTTTTCGCCGGCGCGCGTCTTTGATCGAACAGCGCTTCTCGGCCTCGTGGGTCGTGGCGGTGCTCCTGGTGCTCGGCGCGGCCGTCTGGTTGATCCTGTTCGCCTATCGGCACGTACCGTACAGCAACGAGCTGTGGTGGCAATTCGCTTTCGAGGCGCCGGCGCCGCGCAGTCTTCGCGCATTGCTCCTCGCCGCAATGACTGCCGCCGCGTACGCGCTCTATCGGTTGCTGCGTCCGTCGAAGCCTCCCATGCTGCCGCCGAGCGGGGCCGATCTCGAGCGCGCCGCCGCGATCATCGAAAACGCGCACGACGCCTCGGCAAACCTCGCCTTGCTCGGGGACAAGAACCTCTTGTTCAACCCCGAGCGCACCGCCTTCATCATGTATCAAGCGTCGGGCAGCAGCTGGGTGTCGATGGGCGATCCGGTCGGACCGTCTTCGCTCTATGAGCCCCTCGTTTGGACATTCGTCGAGAACTGCGACGGCATGGCGGTCGCGCCGGTGTTCTATCAGATCACCCCGGACAATCTGCCGCTGTACATCGATCTCGGACTGACGCTGAGCAAGCTCGGCGAGGAGGCAAGGGTGCCGCTCGACACGTTCTCCCTGGAGGGCGCCGCGCGCGCCGATCTGCGCCATCCGCACCGGCGCGCCAAGAAGGACGGCGCCGAGTTCGAGGTCGTGCCGCGCGCGCAGGTCGGCGCCATCATGCGCGAATTGCGCGAGGTCTCGAGCGCCTGGCTCGGCGCGAAGAACACCGCGGAGAAGCGCTTTTCGCTGGGGTATTTCGACGAGCGCTATCTTTCCAATTTCGACATCGCGGTCGTGCGCCGGGCCGGCGTCATCGTCGCGTTCGCGAATATCTGGCGCGCCGGCGCGGACACCGAACTGTCCGCCGATCTCATGCGTTATAGCGACGCCGCGCCCAAAGGGGTGATCGATTTTCTGCTGGTCGAGTGCATGCTTTGGGGCAAGACCCTGGGCTATCAGTGGTTCAGCTTAGGCATGGCGCCGCTGTCGGGACTCGAAGAGCATGCGCTCGCGCCCGCCTGGCACAAGCTCGGGCGCATGGTGCAGCGCTATGGCGAGACGTTCTATCCGTTCGAGGGCCTGCGCAAATACAAGGAAAAATTCCTGCCCGTATGGCGCCCTCGCTACTTGGCCGCGCCCGGCGGCCTCGGCATGGCAGGGGCATTGCTCGACGTGACCTCCCTCATCTCGGGAGGCGTCAGCAAGGTGTTGACCAAGTGATCGGATTCGGTTCTGCGCTACCGCCCGCCCGCCCGCCCGCCCGCCCGCCGGGCCGTTCTGCAGCTTTGGCAATTCGAACTTGGACGCGTTCTGCGTATATAATGGAGACAATATCGCGTATCTTCGGCAAAAATCGCTCTATTGTTGTCTACAGCGACTGCGCGGTGACCGCGCACCGCGCGAAAGCCGAGCTCGCTCGTTCGGCTACAATCCGCCGTCCATTTTTTTAAAGATGCCGAGGAATGGCCGTTATCATGCCGGAACCAACTGAAACCAATGGCCCGCCGAGCTTCGTGGAGACGGTGATCGTCGGCGCAGGGCCCGTGGGCATATTTCAGATCTTCGAGCTCGGCTTGCTGGGTATCGGCTCGGTGATCATCGATTCGCTCGCTCAGGTGGGCGGCCAGTGCACCGAGCTCTATCCCGACAAGCCGATCTACGACATCCCCGCGTTGCCGATTTGCGGCGCACAAGAGCTGATCGATCGCCTGTTGGAGCAGGTGAAACCGTTCAACGCCAAGTTCCATCTGGGCCAGGAAGTGACCGAGGTCAAACCGCTGCCCGACGGCAAGTTTCACGTCGCCACCTCCTCGGGTACGGAGCTGACGGCCGGAACCATCGTGATCGCGGCGGGCGTGGGATCTTTTCAGCCCCGACGCCTGGCGCTTCCCGAGGTCGAAGAATTCGAGGGCAAGAGCGTGCACTATCGCGTGAAGTCGGCGGGCGACTTCCACGGTAAAGACCTCGTGATCTGCGGCGGAGGCGACTCCGCACTCGATTGGACCGTGGCGCTGTGCGAGAAGGCGCGCTCGCTGACCTTGGTGCATCGGCGTGCCGAGTTTCGAGCGGCTCCGGCGACCGTCGCGCGCATGCGCGAACTGGTAGCCGCCGGCAAGATGCGATACGTCGAAGGGCAGATCGCGGCGATTCACACCGACAATCACAGAATCGCCGGAGTCGTGCTCAAGACCAATGACGGGCAGACGACGCTTCAGGTGCCGGCCGACCAGGTTCTCGCCTTCTACGGGCTTCACCCGAAGCTCGGCCCGGTCGCCGATTGGGGCCTCGAGTTGGAGAGGAAAGCGCTCAAAGTCAACACCGAGAATTTCCAAACCAGCGTGCCCGGCATCTTCGCTATCGGGGACATCAATACCTACCCGGGCAAGAAGAAGCTCATCCTCAGCGGCTTTCACGAGGCGGCGCTTGCTGCGTTCGGAATTCAGCACCACCTCTATCCGCAGAAGCGGCAGTTCCTGCAGTACACCACCACGAGTCCGATCATGCAGAAGCGCCTCGGCGTCGGCCCGGACTCGCCCGCACACGGCTCGCACTGACGCAGCCATGGACCGGCTGCTCGTGGATCTCATCAAGGTCATGACGCTCGAGCGCCTGGAGCTCAACTTATTTCGCGGAGAGAGCCGCGACATCGGCAGTCCTCAGGTTTTCGGCGGACAGGTGCTTGGGCAAGCGTTGGTGGCGGCGAGCGCGACGGTCGAAGGGCGTGACGCGCACTCGCTGCACGCCTACTTCCTGCGCCGCGGCGACGTCAACTCGCCCATCGTCTACGAGGTCGACCGTGCTCGCGACGGCAATCACTTCTCCACGCGCCGCATCCTCGCGATTCAGCACGGCGAGCAGATATTCAACATGTCCGCGTCGTTTCAAGCGCCCGAGAGCGGATTGGAGCACCAGCTCGCCATGCCGCAGGTGCCGGCGCCCGAGGATCTCACTGACCTCGAGACCCATCTCAAGGACGTGCTTGCGAAATTGCCGCCCGGCATGCGCCGGGTAATGGAGCAAAAGCGCCCGTTCGAGTTCCGCCCCGTCCATCCGCCGATGATTCTGCAGACATTGGATCCCGCCCGACGGCCCTCCCCACCGCAGCCGTCTTCACCGCGGAGAGATATCTGGTTTCGCGCCATCGGCAAGCTGCCGGACGAGGATGCGCTGCACCGCTGCTTGCTCGCCTACGTGTCCGACTTCAATTTGCTCGACACTGCGATGATCGCACACGGCCTTCCGCGCCCCGAGACCCACCTGACGATTGCCAGCATCGATCACGCCATGTGGTTTCACCGTCGTGTGCGCGTGGACGACTGGCTCCTGTATTCGACGGACAGCCCGAGCGCGTCGGGGGCGCGCGGCTTCGCTCGCGGCAGTGTCTTCGACCGAGGCGGACGGCTGGTGGCGAGCACTTCCCAGGAAGGATTGCTGCGCGTGTCTCACCGAACCCCCGAGACACGCGCATGAGGCCAGATAGGAGCGCGCGATGAGGGCCCTTTTGATCGCCGCCGCTGTCATCGCGCTTTTTTTGGGCCTTCTGCTCACTTTGCGCTCGAGCCGCAATGCCGGGACGCCGGGCGAGGACGTGCTGAAGCGGGCCGCGAAGCGCGCGCGCGAGCAGGCGAAGTCCGACGAGGACGACTAGTCCCCCGATTCGCGCAGCCTCGAGCCGCTCGGCCAGCGAGATAGTTGCTCGGTCACCGGGATATCAGGCAGGTCAATGCGACGCTTCCCAGACCGTGCGCGGCAGGACGTACAAGTGGCAATCCCACCAGCGATTCTTGGCGCGCCGGTGCTTGCGGAACACGGCTTCCCAACGCATGCCGATTTTCTCCAGAACGCGAATCGAGGCCTTGTTGTTCACATCGACCGTGGAGATCACGCGCTCGGCCCGTAGATCGTAAAACGCCGCGTCGATGAGCGCGAGGGCGATTTCGGTCGCGTAGCCTTTGCCCCAGTCGGGAGTACCGAGCATGTACCCGAGATCGACCACGTCGCGCTCGATCATCGACAGGTCGCAGGCCCCGATGAGCCGGCCTGAGGCGATCTCCTCGACCGCGAGCTCGAAGCGTGTGCGCGGCACCTCGCGCTGTGAGGCGAGCAGCCCGTCGAGATACTCGACCGTGCTGTCCTCGTTGCGCGGACCGAAGAATAGGTACCGCGTCACGCGCGGGTCGGAGGAGTAGGCGTGAATGGCGCCGAAGTCAGCCTGCACGAAATCCCGAAGATGGAGTCTCGCAGTACTGACTGGAAGCGTGAGCGTGCGCATGCCGTGAGCTGAACGCCGCCTGCTACGCCAGCACTTTGCCGGGATTCATGATGCCCTTCGGATCGAGCGCCGCCTTGAGCGCGCGCATCGCCGCGAGCTCCACCGGATCCGCGCGCTCGGCGAATTCCGTTGCCTTCAGGCGGCCGATGCCGTGCTCGGCGCTGATACTGCCGCCGAGACTCTCGACCAGATCGAAAATCGCGGTCTCGAGCGGCACAGCGCGCGCGAGAAAGGCCGCGCTCCCTGCTTCGGGCCGCTGGCTCACGTTGAAGTGCAGGTTGCCGTCACCCATGTGCCCATAGCTCACCACCTCGCCCTCCGGCGCCAGCCGGCGAACCAGTGTGGATCCGCGCTCGATGAGCTCCGGAATCTTCGAGATCGGCACCGAGACGTCGTGCTTGAGGCTCGCTCCGTGATGGCGCTGCGCCTCGGGGACCGATTCGCGCAGTTTCCACATGGCCTGCGATTGGGCCAGCGAGCTCGCGACCGAGGCGTCTTTCAGAACGGAGCGCTCGGCCGCCGCTTGCAGGCTCTCGGCGAGGACGCCGGCCAGACGCTCGCCGGGATTCGGCGCGCTGAGCTCGACCAGCGCGTACCAGGAGGTGTTGTGGTCCAGCGGATTGGCGACGCCTGGAATGTGCTTCACCGTGAGCTCGACGGCGATCCGGGGCATGAGCTCGAATGCGGTGAGCTCCTCGCCTGCCGAGCGGCGCAAATGCCCCAGGAGCTCGAGCGCATGCTGCGGGGTGTCGAGGCCGACGAGGGCCGTCGCAATGTCGCCGGGTTTCGGAAAGAGTTTTAAGCACGCCGCGGTGATCACCCCGAGCGTGCCCTCGGCGCCGATGAACAGGGATTTCACGTCATATCCGGTGTTGTCCTTGCGCAAGCTCCTGAGGTTCGACATGACGCGGCCGTCGGCGAGCACGACCTCGAGGCCGAGCACCAGATCGCGCATCATTCCATAGCGAAGCACGGCGGTGCCGCCGGCATTGGTCGATAGATTTCCGCCGATCTGCGCCGTGCCTTGCGATCCGAGGGTCAAGGGGAAAAGCCGGTCCTTCGATTGTGCCGCCGCATGTACCTCAGCCAGCGTGCAGCCGGCCTCCACGACCAGCGAGTAGTCGTCCGCGTCGATGCGCCGCACCCGATTGAGCCGCCGCATCGACAGCACGATCTGCGAGCCCGACTCGTCAGGCGTCGCGCCACCGCAGTAGCTCGTATTGCCGCCGTACGGCACTACGGCGAGTTCGTCGCGATCGCAGATGGACAAGATCCGTGCGACTTGAGCGACCTCGCGCGGCATCAGCACCAGGGGCGTCGTGCCCCGATACAAGCGGCGAAAGTCCACTGTATAGGCCGATAGATCGGACGGTGGCTCGAGCCAGCCGCCCTCGCCGACGGCCGATTTCAGTTCCGCCAGGGTTTCCGGGCTAGGAGGCTGCGGCATCGGCGTTCGGCTGCGGCATCGACGTTTGCGATCGCAGTGCAGCTATCAGAACCGCTTGCCGCCGCCTTCGCGAATCGCCGCGGGCACCGGTTTCAAGTCCCAGATGAGCCCCAGGAAAGACATCAACTTCAGCAGGTAGAACGTCATATCGAATTCCCACCAATAAAAGCCCTGGCGCACCGAGGCCGGATAGTGGTGGTGGTTGTTGTGCCATCCCTCCCCCAAGGTGATGAGGGCGAGCCATGGGTTGTTGCGGCTGGCGTCGCCGGTTTTGTAGCGCTGGCGGCCGAACACGTGCGACAGGGAGTTGATGGTATAGGTGCCGTGATATACCGCGACCGTCGAAATGAAGAAGCCCCACACCAGCATCTGCCACCCGCTGGTGTGCAGGCCCGGCGCGAAGTGCTTGAGCGCTACGCCGAGCAGGAAGACACCGACGCCCAAGGCGACGGGTACGGCGATGTCATAGCGGTCCAGGAAACGAAGCTCGGGGTACTTGAGCAGGTCCTTGACCCGCGACAGATCTGCCGCGACGTGCTTGTGGGACATGAACCATCCCATGTGGCTCCAGAAGAAGCCGTGCTGCACCGGAGAATGCACATCCTCGGGCTTGTCCGAATAGACGTGGTGATGGCGATGGTGCGCGGCCCACCAGATCGGTCCGCGCTGCACGGCGGACGCGCCCAGCAAACCGAAGATGAACTGGCCAAAGCGCGAGGTCTTGAAAGTACGATGCGAGAAGTAGCGGTGGTAGAACCCGGTGATCGCGAACATGCGCACGAGGTAAAGCGCCGCGGTGACCGACAGCGCCACCCAACTGAAGCCTACCCAGATCACCGCGAAGCACGCCGCGTGCATCAACAAGAAAGGCGTGACTCGCGCCCAATCGATCCGGCGGGACACATCCTTGGCCGCCGACGGGTCCTGGGGCCGGGTCGCGAAGTCGCTGTGGTCGAACCAGCGCGACAGCTCACGGCTTACTCGCTCGGCGGTCGGCGTGAGCAATACTTCATTTTCCGTTGTCATGTCGAATTCCTGATGGGGAAATAATGGGGTTGCAGAGGCGCGCCGCGCTCAGGCTGCTGCGACGGCTCGGAGCGCGGCGATGCGTTCATCCAGCGGGGGATGGCTCATGAAAAGACGCGTGAATCCCCCGCCTTCGCCGGTGTTGATGCCGAACGCTTGCATCTGCGGCGGCAAAGGCTCGCCCTGGTTGCGCTTCAGCGCCTCGAGCGCGCTGATCATCCCGCCGGTTCCGGCGAGCTCGGCGCCGCCGCGGTCGGCGCGAAATTCGCGCTGCCGCGAGTACCAGCTCACGATCATGCTCGCCAAGATGCCGAGTACGATTTGTGCCACGAGTGTCGCCAAAAAGAACCCGATGCCTGACTCCTCGCGATCGCTCCTGAATATCGCGCGATCCACCAAGCCGCCGATGATCCGCGCCAGGAAGATCACGAAGGTGTTGAGCACGCCCTGCAGCAGAGCCAGGGTGACCATGTCGCCGTTCGATACGTGAGTAATCTCGTGACCCAGCACCGCCTCGATCTGGGGCCGGGACATCCCTTGCAGCAATCCGGTGCTGACCGCGACGAGCGCGGCGTTGCGCCGCGCACCTGTGGCGAAGGCGTTCATTTCCTCGGCGTCGAATATGCCGACCTCCGGCATGCCGATGTGCGCCTGTCCGGCGAGCCGCGCCACCGTGTCCACGAGCCAGCGCTCGGCTTCCGATTGTGGCGCGACGATGAGGCGCACCCCCATCATGTGTTTCGCAGTCCACTTCGACAGCAGCAGCGAGATGAACGCGCCGCCGAAGCCGCACAACGCCGCAAACACCAGCAGCCCGCCGAGTCCCTGCTGCGGCAAACGCACGCCGAATACATGTTCGATGACGAAAATCGCGGCGCTCAGCACCGCGAGCACCGCCAGATTCGTCACGATGAACAAGAAAATGCGCTTCATAAGCCCTTTTCTTTCGCGAAAGCAACCGCAATATGGTACGTCGCAACACTATGGTCGGGACCCTGCGAGTCGATTTCAAGCATGTGACGTGCGATTGCGCGACTCGCCCGGTCAGTCGACCCCCGACCGCTGGTCGGATATCGCTGCCCACGGGTAATATCTGGGCGCTCATCATGCAGGGTTCGGAATGCAATTCAAAGACTATTACGAGACTTTAGGTGTGACGCGGGGCGCAAGCGCAGAGGAAATCAAGCGTGCCTACCGCAAGCTCGCCCGCAAATTCCATCCAGACGTCAGCAAGGAGAAGAACGCCGAGGCCAAGTTCAAGGACGTTCAAGAGGCCTATGAGGTCCTGAAGGACCCGAGCAAGCGGACGACTTACGACCAGCTGGGCCGCGACTACCGACCGGGACAGCAGTTTCGGCCCCCCCCCGACTGGAACCAGCATTTCTCGCAATCCGGGGGCCATCGATTCTCGGACTTGAACGGATTCAGCGATTTCTTCTCCAGCTTGTTCGGTGGAGCGGCGGGAGGCAACTTCGGCGGGTCCGGAGGTTTGGGCGGGGCGGGCGGCTTCTCGGGCGCGCAGCCCGAGGCGGATGCTGGGGTTCTGGAGGTCACGGTCGAGGAGGCGTTCGCGGGGACAAAGCGGCGCGTGACCATTCAGGAAGGCGGGCGCCCCCGGCAGGTCGACGTTCAGGTTCCAGCCGGCATCGCTGACGGCCAGGCGCTGCGCATCGCCGCCGGCGGAACGCGGCCGGCGCTGATTCTGCGCGTCAAAGTCCGTCCGCATTCCCTCTACTCGGTCCACGGCAAGGACGTACACATCGAGCTGCCGGTCGCTCCCTGGGAAGCGGCGCTCGGCGCCCGGGTGGCGGTACCGACCCTGGGAGGTCCGGTCGAGTTGACCGTTCCGCCAGGAGCCCAGTCCGGCCAGAAGCTAAGACTTCGCGGGCGCGGGCTCCCGGGCGGGGATCAACTGGTGATCATCAAGCTCGTGACGCCCGCGGCCGAGACCAGTCAGGCACGCGAGGCTTACGAGCGCATGCGGCGCGAGTTCGAATTCGATCCGCGGGCGCAATGGCCTTGAGGGAGCGGCGCGGGCATCGCTTGAAGTATCGAGCCTGCGCCCCAATGCAGGTGCGCTGATGTAGATGCTGCGAGCAATAAAGTACGTTCCCACAACGATTCAAGGCCATGACCACCGAAACCAAGCCCCAGACCAAAGAGTTTCAGTCCGAGACGAAACAAGTACTGCGCCTCGTCATCCATTCGCTCTATTCGCACAAAGAGATCTTTCTTCGGGAGCTGATCTCGAACGCGGCGGATGCTTGCGAGAAGCTGCGCTTCGAGGCGCTTGCGAATCCCGCGCTCTTGGGCGCGGACACGCTCGCCGTCACGCTGATCCCGGACACCGCAGCCGGCACGCTCACCGTCAAGGACAACGGGATCGGCATGAGCCAGGATGAGGTGATCGACAACCTGGGCACCATCGCGCGTTCCGGCACCAAGAGATTTCTCGAGGGTCTGTCCGGCGATTCGGCCAAGGACGCGCAGTTGATCGGCCAGTTCGGAGTGGGCTTCTACTCGGCGTTCATCGTCGCGGACAAGGTCACCGTGCTGTCCAAGCGCGTCGGCGCGGCCGCGGTGCGCTGGGATTCGAACGGTGAGGGCACCTACGAGATTCAGGAGCACGATAAAGCCGACCGCGGCACGGAAGTGATCCTGCACCTGCGCGAGGACGACAAGGAATTCCTCGAGGCTGCGCGGCTGCGCCAACTGGTGCGCCGGTATTCGGACCACCTGAGCGTTCCCATCGTGCTCAAGACGGGCGATCAGGAAGAGACGCTCAATCAAGCGAGAGCGTTCTGGACGCGGCCCAAGGCCGAGCTCAAGGACGAGGACTACCAGGCCTTTTACAAACACCTTTCCCACGATTCGGAGCCGGCGCGCACCTGGGCGCACAACAAGGTCGAGGGCAACCTCGAATACACCTCGCTCCTCTACTTGCCGAAGCGGGCGCCGTTCGACCTGTTCGAGCGCGAGCAACGTCACGGCGTTCAGCTCTACGTGAAGCGCGTGTTCATCATGGACAAGGCGGCCGAGCTCCTGCCGCCGTGGCTGCGGTTCATGCGTGGGCTGGTCGACACGGACGACCTGCCGCTCAACGTATCGCGCGAGCTCCTCCAGAACAACCGCACCGTGGAGAAGGTCAAGTCCGCCCTGGTCAAGCGTACGCTCGACCTACTCGAGGAGCTTGCCGCCGAGAAACCGGCTGAGTACGCCGAGTTCTGGAAGACGTTCGGCGTGGTCCTCAAGGAGGGTGTGATCGAGGATGCGGGACAAAAGGCGAGGGTAGCGAAGCTCTTGCGTTTTCATTCGACCGCGATCGCCGGCGATGCTCCCGAGACGTCGCTCACGGAGTACGTCGCGCGCATGAAATCCGACCAGAAGTCGATCTATTACCTGACGGCGGACACGCTCACCGCCGCGCGCTCGAGCCCGCACCTGGAGGGTTTTCGCGCCCGCGGCTTGGAAGTGCTGCTGCTCACCGATCGCATCGACGAATGGGTCGCCAGTCACCTGCACGAGTTCGAGGGCAAGCCGCTCGCGAACGTCTCGAGCTCGGCGACCGACGTCGCGTCCGCGATCGAGACCCCGGAGCAAGCTGCGGCCGAATCCGCCTACAAGGAAACCTTGGAGCGGCTCGCCAAGGTTTTGACCGGCCGCATCGCGAACGCGCGGGTGAGCGGCCGGCTGACCGAGTCGCCCGCCGTGCTCGTTGCCGGCGACTTCGGCATCAGTTTGCGTATGGGACGGATCCTGAAGCAAGCCGGTCAGAGCAACCCGTTCGCGACCTTGCCGGTTCTCGAGTTGAATCCCAAGCACCCGCTGGTCGAGCGGCTCAAGCTCACGGCGGACGAGGCGGCGTTCTCGGATCTTGCGCATGTGCTCTACGACCAAGCGATGCTGTCGGAGGGGGGCGAGCTCGACGATCCGGCGGTGTTCGTCCAGCGCGTCAACAAGCTCATCGTCGAGGGGCTCGCGGCCGCTCCCAAGATCATCTTGAGCTGAGGCGCACTTGCTGACTCCGCGTTTTGCGTCGATGGATAACTCCGCGCCGTCCGAGGACGCGGCGCTGCTCGACGCCTACTCGGGCGCGGTGATAGGCGCCCTGGAGCGCGTCGCCCCGGCGGTCACGTTCATCGAGGTCGTGCACAAGGGGTCGGCCGCGCGCGGCCGGCGTGAACGAGTCGGGAGCGGCTCGGGATTTCTGTTCACCCCTGACGGTTATCTCTTGACCAACAGCCATGTGGTGCACGGCTCGGATCGAGTGATCGTGCGCCTGAACGACGAGGCGGGCTCGCCTGCGGATCTGGTGGGCAGCGATCCCGAATCCGACCTCGCCGTGCTGCGCATCGGCTCGCCCACGGCGCTGCCCTTCGTCGAGTTCGGCGATTCCTCGACCTTGCGCGTGGGACAGGTTGCCATCGCGATCGGCAACCCCTTGGGGTACTCGAAGACCGTCACTACCGGCGTGGTCTCGGCGCTGGGCCGGACACTGCGAGCGAGCTCGGGCCGGCTGATGCACGATGTCATACAGACCGACGCGGCGCTCAATCCCGGGAATTCCGGCGGTCCGCTGGTCGATTCCCACGGTCGCGTCATCGGTGTGAATACGGCCATGATTCCCCAGGCGCAGGCGATTTGCTTCGCCACCGGCATCAACACGGCGAAGTGGGTGATCGCGCAGCTGTTCGCGCACGGCCGGGTGCGCCGTGCCTATATCGGAGTGTCTGGAGCGAGTGTGCGGATCGCGACGCGCGTGGTGCGGCACTTCGATCTGCCGGGCTCCGGGGCCGTGCACGTGGCCGATATCGCGGCGGGCAGTCCCGCGGCCCAGGCCGGCGTCGCGGTCGGCGACCGCGTGATCGCGCTCGACGGCAAGCCCGTCGAGGGCATCGACGATTTGCAAAAAATGTTGGACGCGAGCTGCATCGGGCGCGATTGCGAACTCACACTGTTGCGCAGGTCGGCCGTGCTGCAATTGAGGCTTCGACCAATTGAATTACCGGCCTCAGGCGCGTAAACAGTCGTCCATGAGCCCGCAAAACCCACACGCGGTCACCTTGGCTGTGGCACCGGAGCCGACCGATCACTTCCAGGGATCCGAACACGCACCGGTGACCTTGCTCGAGTACGGCGACTTCGAGTGCCCGAGCTGCAGGGTCGCGGTTCAGACGCCGAAGCTCCTCCTCGATCGATTCCCCAATCGGATCCGGTTCATATACCGGCACTTCCCGCTGCAAGACGCGCACCCGCATGCACAGATGGCCGCCGAGGTCTCCGAGACTGCCGCCGCACAGGGAAAGTTCTGGCAGATGCACGATCTATTGTTCGAGAATCAGGCGCATCTCAAGGACCGCGACTTGTATCGTTACGCGAACGAGATCGGACTCGACCTGGCACGCTACACCGCGGAAATGGACGATCACATTTACCTGCAGAAGGTTCGGGAGCACGTCGACGGCGGGCGCCGTAGCCACATCCGCGCAACTCCCACATTCTTTCTCGACGGCGTGGTGCAGGACACCTCCTACGGCATGCAGGCGTTGCACGACGCGGTAGCCGCGGCCGTGCGCCGCGCCGGCTGACGCGCAACGTCGACGCACCGCCGCGTCGCCGCGCCGGTGACGCCCAAAAACGAAAGTGCCGGCCCAGGGGCCGGCACTTTCAATCAACGACCGATGTGGATGTGAACTTAGGTCCAGTCGTCCCCGCCGCCCCCGCCGCCGGAGTCGCCTCCGCTCGAACCGTCGTCCCATGAGCCGGGATCGTTGACGCCGAAGTCTTTGCCGCCCATATCGCTGTTCGAGGAATTCGCATTCCAGTCGTCGCTGGGCGGAGGCACCGCGGGGCGCTCGCCGCCGTCGAGAAAGTGATGCGCCAGCTCCTCGCCCGCGACGATGCCCGCACCGGCCGCAAGGCCGCCGGCGAGGCCGCCCGCGATATTCGAGCCGATTCCACCGCCACCCACCACGCCGCCACCGGGGCCGTAGCCGCCGCCCGGGCCGTAGCCGCCCGGCGCGCCCGCCGCCGCGGGACCCGAAGGATATTGCACGTAGGTGCTGCGCCGCCGGAAGAGCATCCAGAACACGCCGACCACCAACGCGAGAATCAGCACCGTGGCCCAAGGGAAGTGCGCCGCGGCGGGCGCCGTGGTCACGCCGAGCGGCCGCCCCTCACCCCGTACCAGGCCGAGCTCGGACTTGAGCTCCTGCACGGACTGCGGATCCTCCTTGGGCAATCCGGGAGAGATCTGCTCGGCGCGCCCGAGTTCCGCGCGGGCGCGGGCGAAGTCGCGTTCGCGAGCAAACAGTTCGGCCTGAACGTAATGCGCCTTCGCGCTCTCGGGATGATCGCGCAGGACCTGATCCATCATCTGCTGCGCTTCAGCGAGGTGTCCGCTTCGCGCAGCCTGGTAAATCTGGTCGACGGTAGGATCGGCCGCGAACGCGGACGCTCCGGCGAGCGAGAAAGTCAAGGCCGCGGCAACAAGAGACCCAGCAAGCAGCTTTCGCATATGGCACCCTAAAATGGCCCGAAGGGTGGGCCGTTGGCGGTTTAGATATGGGCTGATCTTTGAAGTTCAACGGGCGCGAACCCAGGCGCGGCTAAGCCCTTGTTTTGCGAGCGCGATCCCCGCGGGTCTCGCAACGACGGAAGGCTCCCTGTATAAGTTTTCGCCTCATGCGTCAGAGGATCGTCATCGTGGGGGCGGGATTTTGCGGTAGCGTGCTTGCCGCCCAGATCTTGCGCCGGCCGCCGGCCCAATCCACCGAGATCGTGCTGGTCGAGCGCGGCACTGCGATCGCACGCGGCGTCGCCTATGCCGCGCACGACATCCCCTATGTGCTCAACGTTCCGGCAGGGCGGCTGTCGGTGGATCCCAAAGACCCGCTGCAATTTCTGCGCTTCGCCCGGCAGTCGATTCCCGACGCCGACGCCGAGGACTTCATGCCCCGGGCCCTCTATGGGGACTATCTCGGGGAAGTGCTCGATCAAGCCGAGCGCGCGGCGCCTGCGCACGTCACGCTCACCCGGCTGTTCGCCGAGGTGACCAGTATCTCGCGCTTGCCGGGCGAGAGGCCGCTGCGCGCGAACCTCGCCGGACGCAACGCCATCGAGGCGGACCGCCTGGTGCTGGCCCTGGGCAATCCGCCGTCGGCAGTGCATACCTGGGCGCGCGGAGTTCTCCATCATCCGGCCTATTTGCACGATCCCTGGTGCGTACCGAAGTCGTTTCGAGCGGAGCACTCGGTGCTCATCATCGGCACGGGGTTGACGATGGTGGATGTCGCCTTGGCGCTGAGTCAGGAAGGTGGGCGGGTGCCGCTGGTGCGCGCGATCTCGCGTCACGGCTTGCTGCCGTTGGGCCAAACGATCTTCCGACCCACCGCGGTACAAGGGCGCGGGGAGGATTTGCTCGCGCAAGCCGGGTCGATCCGGCGCGTGCTCGCCGCCGGCCGCGCGTTGGCCCGCGAAGCGGAGAGTCTGGGCGGCGATTGGCGCGAAGTGGTCACCTTCATCCGCCATCTCGCGCCTTCGCTCTGGCAGCGATTGCCGGTGGCCGAGCGGCGTCGCTTCTTACGCCACGCGCAGTGCCAATGGGATGTGCATCGTCACCGCTTGCCGCCGCACATGGCCGCGCGCATTGCGCACATGCGCGAGAGCGATCGGCTCAAGATATACGCGGGTCGGATCCGCGAATTAATTCCAGAAGGCGAGGAGTTGCGCGTGATTTGGCGCCGCCGCGGCAGCCGCGAGAACGAGAGCTTTGCGGTGAACGCGGTGATCAACGCCACCGGTCCCGATTACATGCTGAAGCGCTCCGCCGATCCCTTGTGGCGGTCGCTGCGTGCTGAAGGCCTGGTGTCCGAGGATGAGCTCAACCTCGGTGTGCGCACCGCCCGCTACGGGGCGTGCGTGTCCGCCGACGGCACACCGAGCGAGCATCTGTTCTACTTGGGGCCGATGCTGCGCGCGCAGCACTGGGAAGCGACCGCCGCGCCCGAGCTGCGATCGCATGCGGATGAGCTTGCGCGGTATCTGGCGCAAGCCCCCTGACATCGATGCCTTGGCGCAAGCGGGAGGCCAAGCTCGCGCGAAATGTTCAGGCGAGCGAAATGTTCAGGCGAGCTTTTCGATTGCCCCGAGCAGGCGGCGAATATCGGAGGCCGTCGAGTACATCGAAATCCCGGTCCGCAGCAAGCCGCCGCGCTCGCCAACGCCCAGCACCTCGACCGCACGCGCCGCGTAGAAGTTGCCGTCCCAGACACACAGCCCCTCGGCCCCGAGCGCGGTTGCGGCCGCGCCCGCGGTATGACGATCGAGCGTGATGGACACCGTCGGCGCGCGCGCGCGCGTAGCGAAGTCGGGTCCATAGATGCGCACGCCGCGGATCTGCCTCAGGCCCTCATAACAAGACGCGGCCAGTCCGTGCTCATAGGCGCTGATGCCGCTCATCGCGTCGACGATGCGCTCGCGCAAGCTCGTCCCCGTCCCAAAGCTCGCGAGATACTCGATCGCCGCACGCATCCCGTGGATGGCGGGATGATTGAGCGTTCCGGTCTCGATGCGATACGGGGGCGCCGGGTCCTGTACCCGCAATCGATCGGTCGGCAGGCGCTCGAGCGCGCCGGGCTTCGAGTACAGCACGCCCACGTGCGGGCCGTAGAACTTGTAGCCCGAGCACAGGAGAAAATCCGCGTCCATGGCGCGCAAGTCGAGCGGGAAGTGCGGAGCGAAGTGTACGGCGTCGATCACCAGGAGCGCGTCGACCGCGCGTGTAAGGCGACGCGCAAGTGCGATGTCGTTGACGGTCCCGAGCGCATTCGACGAGGCGCCCAGGGCGAAGAGCTTGGTGCGCGCCGAGATCTTCGCCGCCATGTCGGCGGTATCCAGGACGCCGGTTTCCTTGAGCCGTACTTCCTGAACGACGATTCCGTGCTCTTTCAAAGCAAGCCACGGCCCCCGGTTCGCCTCATGGTCGAGCTCGGTGATGAGCACCTCATCGCCGGCCCGCAGCGTGCGCCCGATCGCGTGGCTCAACGCAAAGTTGAGCGTGGTCATGTTCTGGCCGAACGAGATGCATTCGGCCGACGGCGCGTTCAAGAACGCGGCGACGACCTCGCGTGCACTCTGCATGCGGCGGTCGACTTCGCGGGACGGCGGGAAGTTGCCGTGCGTGTTGACGTTGCAGGTGGCGTAGAAATCCGCGATCGCCTCGATCACCGCGGCCGGGACCTGGCTGCCGCCGGGCCCGTCCAGGAACGCGAGCTCGACGCCATCGCGAGATTTGGTGAGCGCAGGAAAATCCGCGCGGCAGCGTCGGGCGTGCTCGGCCGTGTAAGTCATTACAGCAGGTCGTAGGTGAAGTCGTAGCCGGTCGGTGTTGCATCGCGCGGATGAAGCTTCATGCTGCCTCTCGCCCCGGCGTATTTGCCGGTGCCGCCGGTGATCGCCAAGAGCGAGTCGCCGGTATCCATGAACGGCCCCTCGATGGTGATCTGCCCGGCTTTCAAGGTGAGAGTCCAGAAGCACTCCCAGCTCTTGCCGACGACCGTGCGCACGCAGTAGCCGTTGTCGGAACCGACCTGCGTCTTGTTGGCCGCGTCGTAGACCTTGTTCGCGAACACCAAAAGATCGCCCACCGAGTCGCCCTTGGCGCCGAGGTCGACGGTCGTCTCTCCCACCGGCCGCTCGACGACGACGATCTGTTCCGCGCCGAACGCCGGCAAGCTCGACAGCGCTGCGGCGGCGGCCAGCACCCGGATCGATAAATTGGTCATGGAGTCTCCCTTCGGTTGTGTCCGCTCCATGATACCAAGCCGGGCGCCGCCGCGACGCACCCGCGATCAGCGCCGCTTGAGCGCTTCCAGCTCGTCCAAAGTACGCGGCCAATCCGCTCCAAGCAGCCGCGACAGTCCGCGATCCGCGAGAAGCTTGCCGCCCGTCTGACAGCGAGCACAATAGTTCGTCTCGTTGTCGGCATACCGGATGCGCTGCACGGGCTCGCCGCATCTCGGACACGGCTTGCCATAGCGCCCGTGAACCGCCATCTCCTTGCGGAACGCGGTGACTTTCTCCGGGAATCCGCGCTCCGCTTCCGCCCCCAGGCGATCGATCCAGGTGCGCAGCGTGTCCTGAGTCGCCGCGAACAGCCGCGTCCATTCCTCGGGCTTGAGCTTGTGCGTCAGGGCGAGCGGCGAGAGTTGCGCGGCGTGCAGGATTTCATCCGAGTAGGCGTTGCCGATGCCGCTGAGGACGCGCGGATCAGTCAGCGCTCGTTTGAGGGTGCGGTTCTCCTCGACGAGCGCCGACTTGAAGGCATCGAAATTGCTCGAGAGCACCTCGATGCCGCCTGGATCGAGCGAGTCGAGCCCGGCCCGGCCCTCGACCACGTAAAGCGACGCTCGCCGCTTGGTGCCGGCCTCGGTCAGGACCAAGGAGCCCTCGTCGAAGTCGAACGCCGCGAGGGTGTTCCGACCCGAGAGCTTTGCGCCCCGCCCCCGCCAGTGCAGGCGCCCGCCAATCATGAGGTGCATGACCAGCCACAGATCGCCGTCGAGCCCGAGCGCCAAGCGCTTACCGATCCTGCGCAGCTCCCGCACGGTGCGTCCGTGCGCGCTAGCGATCGGGGGCTGCGCCGTTCGCAGCAGAAAGGGGCTTGCCAGCCGGACCCCGAGCAACCGCCGCCCTACGACACGGGATTCGAGCGCGGAAAGGTAGGCGGCGATGTCCGGTAACTCGGGCATCGCGGCATGATGCCTGGCAGCTCGAGCCGCCGAAAGCGGCATGGCTGCGGCGCGCTGCGATGCGCATCCGACTACGCACCTTAGAAAATAAATCCGGCGTTTCGCAAAGATCCGCGCATCCATACACAGCGCGCCGCCGAAACCATAGCCGTGGATCGGATTTCACGGCAACACCTACAAGCTCGAAGGGGAAATTCCTATGAAGACAGCAATCTATGGCCTCGCGATGGCGGGCGCCGCGTTCCTGCCCGCCCTCGCCGGCGCTTCCAGCCACCGCGAGGCGCCGGACATTGCGGGCAGACCGCGCGTCGACGGCACGGATTTCTACATGTTCCGCAGCTACGAGCCGGGACGAAGCGGCTACGTGACGTTCATCGCGAATTACATACCGCTCGAGGAGCCGCAGGGCGGACCGAATTTCTACGATCTCGACGAGAACGCCGTCTACAAGATCAACATCGACAACCAGGGCTCTGCGCGGCCTGCCCTGGTGTTCGAGTTCAAATTCAAGAACTTGTTGAAAGGTCTGGCAGTGAGCGCGGGCGGGCAGAGTGTCCCCGTGCCGCTCGTGAACATAGGCCCAGTGAATGCCGCCGGCGCCAATCTCAATGTCATACAAACGTACACCGTGCGGCTGGTGCGCAACGGCGATGCGCAGGGCGCGCGCCCGGTCGAGAACTTGACCACACCCGGTACCACCTTCTACAAGCCGGCCGACAACATCGGCAACAAGTCGATCGCGGATTATCCGGGTTATGCCGCGCAGTTCATCTATGAGATGTCGATCCCGGGTTGCACCTTGCCCGGCCGGGTTTTCGTGGGCCAGCGCAAGGATGGGTTCGTGGTGAATCTAGGCGAGATCTTCGACCTGGTGAATCTTAATCCAGTCGGGCCTCGGGACGGCAACAAGAACGACCTTACCGGCAAGAACGTCACGTCCCTCGCGCTGGAAGTACCCATCCAGTGTCTGACCACCGCGGCCGATCCGGTGATCGGCGCTTACACGACCGCCGATGTGGCTACGCCGGACGAGCACCGCGGCGGCGACCGGGATTCGGGCCGTGACTACCGGGACTCGGGCCGTGACTACCGGCAGGTCTCGCGCCTCGGCATGCCGCTAGTCAACGAGGTAGTCATCGGCGTGCCCGACAAGGACAAGTTCAACGGCAGTCAGCCGAAGGACGACGCGCAGTTTCTCGCTTACGTTACCAACCCCTCCTTGCCCGTGCTGCTGAACGCGCTGTTCGGCGACGCGGCCAAGGTGCCCGACATGCCGCGCAACGATCTGGTGGCGGCGTTCCTCACCGGCGTGAGCCATCTCAATCAACCGGTGCATGTCACGCCGTCGGAGATGCTGCGGCTCAATACCTCGATCGCGCCCACGCCGCCCTCGGCCCAGAACGATCTCGGCGTGCTCGGCGGCGATCTCGCCGGATTCCCGAACGGCAGGCGCCCGTACGATGACGTCGTAGATATCACGCTGCGAGTGGCGGAGGGCGCGCTGTGCGGGACCATCGGCAGTTGCGGCGCGGAAACGAAGGATCCGAACAACGGCACCCCGTACACGGATGGCGCGCGCGCGGCGGGACCTACCGCGGCGTACCTGCATGTCACCGGACAGATCAGCCCGGAGGACACCTATTTAGGAGAGTTCCCGTACCTGTTCCCGCCGACCCCGGGATCGCCGCAGGGTGCGTCGCCCTAGGCATGGCGAGGCGGGAGCTGCGCGGGCGGCTCCCGCAATCGGCGGTGTCTAGAAATCCGCGGCGACCGCCTCGATCAATGTCGGGCCGGGCGCGGCGAGCGCGCCGCGCACGGCCAGGGTCAACGCGGCGGCATTGTCGGCGCGCACCGCTCCGGCGCCGCAGGCCCGGGCGAGTGCGACGAAATCGGGATTACGCGCGACCACATCGGTGGGAGGAATCCCGGCGGCGATCATATCGTCGCGGATCTGGCCGAGGGCCGAGTTGTTCCAGACGACCACCGGCAGGCTCAAACCGGCCTCGACCGCCGTCATCAACTCGCCGAGCGTGAATTGCAGGCCGAAATCGCCCGCGAGCGCCAGCACGGCGCGCCCGGGACTTCCAATCTTGGCGCCGATGGCCGCGGGGAGCGCGAACCCGAGGGTCCCGTATCCCGACGGATGGAACCACTGGCGCGGACCGTCGACCGGGAACGCGTAGTTGCCGAAATACGCGATCTGGGTCATGTCGGTGAACACGGCACCGTCGCGCGGCAGACCCGAGCGGATGGCGTTGAGCGCGCTAAGCTGGGAGCGGGCTTTGGCATCGTAGCTCCGCTCGATCTCGCCGCGCAGTGCCGCGGCGCCCGGCTTGACCCAGCCCGAGCGAGCCGGCCGATTGGATAGCCTGCGCTGAATCGCATCGAGCGCACCACGCGCCTCCCCCCAGATGGGAACCTCTGCGGCGTAATGATCCGCGAGCTTGAACGGATCGATATCGATGCGGATCAGCCGGCCGTGCAGCGTGAGCTTTAAGGCAGAGTAAAAATCAGTCTCGCCAAGTTCGGTCCCGACTGCCAAGACGACGTCGGCCGCCGACACCAAATTTTGGATCGGTGCATGATGGAGCGAGGTGCCGAGATTCGCCGGATGATTCTCGGGGAGCAGACCCTTGCCCGCGGCAGTCATCACCACGGGACAATCGAGTGTCTCGGCAAGCCTCTGCAGCTCGCTCGCCGCTTCGCGAGCGCCGCCGCCCGCGACGATGACGGGCCGCGCAGCGTCGGCCAGGAGCCGGATCGCGGCGTCGATCTGCGCGGAGGCCGCCTGCGGGAGCGGTGCGGCGTCGGCAAAGCGGGTCGCGCTAAGCGCCGTCGTCTCGGACAGCACATCGAGCGGAATCTCGAGATACGCGGGCCGCGGCCGTCCGGTGCGCAACGACTCGAGGCACACGCGCAGATGGTCGCGTACATCCTCGGCGCTTGCCGCGCTGCGCGCAACGCCGAACACACCCGCCGCGAGCGCCGCTTGATTCGGCAGCTCATGCAGCACGCCCCATTGCTTGCCGAGCGACGCGCGCACCGGCGTCGTGGCAACGACCAGCAGTGGGATGGAATCCGAATACGCCTGCGCCACCGCGGTAAGGATATTGGTGAGGCCGGGACCTGAGATCGTGAACGCGGCCGCCGCGCGGCCGGTCATGCGAGCGTAGCCGTCGGCGGCAAAGCCCGCGCCTTGCTCGTGGCGCACCAGCACATGGCGCATGCTCGAGGCGGCAAGCCCTCGGTAGAGCTCGAGATTATGCACGCCGGGAATGCCGAAAACGGTATCGATGCCGTTGGCGGCCAACAGATCGACCAGATACCGACCGATGCTGCGAGACATGACGACCTTCTTATTGAACGTTCGGTGAAAAACCGCGCTAGGATGGCACGGGGCGCCACCGAAGGTAAGCGGGCCGGTAATCGACAGGCAAGAAGAAGGTTCGGTTGGATGAAGTATTCGCATTTGGTGGAGCGCATCACGGGCGATGGCGCGGATGCGTGGGAGACGCATTATGCGGCCTCCGCCGCTCGCGGCTGCGGCGAGGATGTCATTATTCTGAGCGTCGGCGACCCCGATCTCGACACGCCGCAGCCCGTGGTCGAGCGCGCGATCGAAGCACTGCGGTCGGGCGATACGCATTACACTGAAGTGGCGGGGCGCGAGCCCCTGCGCCAGGCGATCGCCGCCGCGCATCGGCGCCGCACTGGCCAGGTGACCGAGAGCGGCAACGTCATTTTTCTCGCCGGAGCGCAGAACGCCTTGTTCGCCGCGTCGCTGTGCATTGCGGGGCCCGGGGATGAGGTGATCGCGTTCGAACCGCTGTACCCCACCTATCCCGCGACCATCGAGGTTTCCGGAGCCCGTATGGTGCGGGTCGCGGCACCGCCGGCCGGCGGATTTCGGCCTGACCTCAAGGCGTTCGAGGCGGCCATCACCGCTCGAACCCGCGCGATTTTTTTTGCAACGCCGAACAACCCGAGCGGCAACATCATTCACGCCGGGGACTTGGCCGCCATCGGCGAGCTGGCCCGGCGCCACGCGCTGTGGGTGGTGGTCGATGAGGTTTACGCGGGGCTCGCGCCCGGGGGCAAAGTGCCGAGCCTTGCCGCGACTCTGCCCGAACAAGTGATCACCATCGGCAGTCTTTCCAAGAGCCATGCCATGCCCGGCTGGCGCGCCGGCTGGCTGGTCGGTCCGAGGACGCTGGTCGCCCACGCCGAGGCGCTCGCCATCTGCATGCTCTACGGTTTGCCGGGATTCATTCAGGAGGCGGCGTTGACGGCGCTCGCCGTTGCCGACGAGGCCGGGCGCAGGATGCGCGAGTTTTGCGCGGCCCGGCTCAAATTCGTGGCCGGGGAACTCGATGGCGTTCCCGGAGTACGCTGCGCGATGCCGGATGCCGGCATGTTCTTGCTGATCGACGTTCGCGGAACCGGCCTATCGGGTTTCGAGTTCATGAGCGAGCTGTACCGCTGCGAGCGCGTATCGGTACTCGACGGCGGCGCGTTCGGCACCGGCACAGAGGGCTTCGTGCGCCTGTGTTTCGCAACCGACGAGGCGGCGCTGCGCGAAGGATGCGCCCGTATCCGGCGATTCGCGGCGAGCCTGAGTCGACGAAGCGGGCAGCGATGAGAGGAGCAATGCGCGCATGACGGACATGGCGATCGTTGCTCGCGCCGCCGGCGGCCCCGAAGTCCTCGAGTGGACCGCGTTCGACACTCCGGCTCCCGGTCCGGGAGAAGTGCGCGTCGCTCAGCGCGCGATCGGCGTGAACTTTCTCGACACGTATTATCGCAGCGGCTCGTATCCTTGGCCGACCACGCCGCTCATCCCGGGCGCCGAGGCGGCGGGCGAGGTGCAGGATGTGGGCCCAGGCGTCGGGGGGCTCGCGGCGGGTGATCGGGTCGCTTATGTCACGCAAGTGGGCGCCTACCGCACGCGTCGGGTCATCGCGGCGGACCGGCTGGTGAAGCTCCCCGACTCGATCGCCTTCGACGTCGCCGCATCCGTGATGCTCAAGGGGCTGACCGCGCAATTTCTCGCGACTTCGTGCTATCCCGTGAAAGCGGGCGAGACGGTGCTGGTGCATGCGGCCGCCGGCGGAGTGGGCCTGATGCTCGGGCAATGGCTCAAGCTCCTGGGCGCCACCGCCATCGGTACGGTCGGTTCGTCAACCAAAGTAAGCATCGCCCAAGCGCACGGCTACGCCCATGTCATCGATACCTCGCACGGCGAGTTCGCGCCGCAAGTCCAGGAGATTGCAAAGAAAGGCTGCGACGTCGTCTACGACTCGGTCGGCAAGGACACCTGGCGAGGCTCGCTCAAGACGTTACGGCGGCGCGGCATGTTCGTGAGTTTCGGGCAATCGTCCGGCCCGATCGTGGACTTCAAGTTCGCCGACCTCGCCGCGGGCGGCTCACTCTACGCAAGCCGCCCCACGTTGTTCGACTACGTCAGGAGCGGCGAGGAATTGCAAGCGCGCGCCCGCGACTTGTTCTCCCGGTTGGCCTCCGGCGAGATCCAAGCGCACGTCGGACGGCGCATGCCGTTGTGCGAGGCCGCCGAAGCGCACCGCGCGCTCGCGAGCCGCAGCACGATCGGCGCGACCGTGCTGCTCGTGGGTTGATGCCGCTTGCCCCGGCGCTCAGCCCGCGGCGAGCGGCAACGCCGTCGATTCCTTGATGACCGTAACCGCGACCGACGAGTTGACCGATCGGACGCAAGGAATGCGCGAAAGGTAGTCGAGATAGAAGGCCTCGTACGCCTTCACGTTCCTGGTAACGATCTTCAAAAGGAAATCCCATTCGCCGGTAAGCGTGTAGCACTCGAGAACCTCGGCGCGGTCGCGGATCGCCGCCTCGAATTCACCGAGCGCATCGCGACCCGTGGTGGCGAGCTTCACGTGCGCGAAGATCGTGAGGTCGAGTCCCAGCGCATTGCGATCGAGCAGAGCCACCCGCGCCTTGATCACGCCGTCTCGCTCGAGCTTGAGAATCCGGCGCCAGCACGTGGTCGTGGAAATTCGCGCTCGCGCGGCGACCTCCGCGACCGCCAGTGCGCCCTCGCGCTGTAAAATGTCGAGCAGACGAAGATCCAGCCGGTCGATGCCCTGGTGAACTGAATTTTCCATTAATAAGCAGTAGACGGAATAAACATACCGGATTATCGGGTGGCTACCTTATGAATGCAACAGAGCAGCCCGTCCGGCGTAAGTTAGCTCCATGAACAAACACAATCGTTTGCATCTGCCACGCCCGCCTGCCCGCCCCGGAGAGAAGCCCGACTTCAGCTATGTGCATTTGTCGCCCGCCGGCGCGGTCGGCCGGCCCGAGGTGAATGCGCGCGCGCGCGATTTGGGTCCGCTCGCGACCGAACTGGTGCGCGTGCTCGATGAGACGCACGCGGCGGTCGGCCCGTGGAATCCGCACCTCGATCCGGCGGAGCTCCAGGTCGGCCTGCGTCACATGTTGCTCACACGCCTGTACGACGATCGCATGCAGCGCACTCAGCGCGGCGGCAAGATCTCCTTCTACATGCGTTCCTTGGGTGAGGAAGCCGTGTCGGTCGCGGCATGCATGGCGCTCCGGCCA
>Ga0182030_10002161_pt1 | contig 41598 bp, 41 predicted proteins | sample 812S3MmetaG_FD_121299 | JGI IMG/M metagenome (GOLD analysis project Ga0182030, IMG submission 121299) | Permafrost microbial communities from Stordalen Mire, Sweden - 812S3M metaG (Illumina Assembly) | ecosystem: Environmental > Terrestrial > Soil > Wetlands > Permafrost | place: Sweden...
CCTCTTGCACCCCAAGCAAGCGCGCTAGCCAGGCTGCGCCACGGCCCGATGAGTTCTCAGTGTAACAGAGCAACGGGACGCAACAGAAACGCGTCCCGGACGCCCATGCGTACCAGAGCCGCTTGGAGCCCTGGCTCCATTCGCATTTCTGCATTCGACCTGGATACTCCTTTTGCCGTATAATGCAATTCGGTCACCCTCTTTAGAATTTCAGCACCACCAAAACAAGGAGAAGTCTTGATTCGAAAAATAGCCATATTTTGTATCGCCGTCGCGCCGATCGTTACCGGCGTGGCCCACGCCCAAAACGTTTTGACGCACCACATGCGGGAAGCGGTGAGTACCGGTGAGGCGGCGCCTATCGGCCGGCTCCCCGCCACCCAGACGATGACTCTGGATCTGGTCCTGCCGCTCAGTGATTCCACTGGCCTCACGAATTTCCTCAGCGAACTCTATAACCCGGCCAGCGCCAACTATCGCCAGTTCCTCACCCCGGCCCAGTTCACCGAGAGGTTTGGCCCTCCCCAGCAGGACTATGAGACGTTGGTGAAGTTCGCCAAAGCGTCGGTTTCTCCGTCGTCGGCGGCTCGCGCGACACCATGAGCGTCCTCGTCAAGGCCCCTGTTTCGGCCATCGAAGCGGCGTTTCACGTCAATATGCGGACCTATCAACACCCCACCGAGAACCGGGTGTTTTATGCTCCCGATCAGGAGCCTACCGCAAGACTGCCGTTCAACCTCTGGCACATTTCGGGTTTGGACAACTACTCGATTCCGCACCCGTTGTTCGTGAAGAAGAGCGAATATGCCAAGCTTAACGGCCTCGATCCCGGTTCCATCGCCCACGCCACCACTGGCTCGGGTCCTTCTGCTTCATTCCTCGGCAGCGACATGCGCGCGGCCTATTACAGCGGAACCAAGCTCACCGGCGCCGGCCAGAACCTCGGATTATTCGAGTATGAGGGCACCGACCTCGCCGATCTGACCACCTATTACACAAACGTCGGCCAGACTCTCAAGGTCCCGATTACCCTGCTCTCCACGGACGGCACCAGCACCTCCTGCGTGGATAGCAAAGCGGGCGGCCGTTGTGATGACACCGAACAGACCCTCGACATGACCCAGTCGCTCGGCATGGCGCCGGATCTGGCGAGCTTAACCATGTACGTTGGGTCCCTCGATACCGCCATCATCGGCGCAATGACCACCCACAGCCCGCTGCCCACCACGATTGGTTGCTCGTGGGGTTGGACGCCCGCGGATCCCACTACGCTCGATCCGTACTTTCAGAGGATGGCCGCTCAAGGCCAGAACTTCTTTGCGGCCTCCGGTGATTCTTCCACCTGGTCGACCAGAGTGGAAGCGTGGCCGGCGGACGACGCCAATGTCGTATCCGTCGGTGGCACGGATCTCTCCACCGCCAGCGCGGGCGGTCCCTGGAAGTCCGAAACCGCCTGGACCGATAGCGGCGGCGGTATCTCTCCCGACAAAATCACCATCCCCGCATGGCAGCAGCTCTCGGGCGTGATCAACTCCAGTAACAAGGGCTCCACCACCTATCGCAATGGACCGGATGTTTCCGCCAACGCGAATTTCACTTTCTACGTTTGCGCCGACCAAACCACCTGCACCGCGAACGATTACGGCGGTACCAGCTTCGCCGCTCCCATGTGGGCCGGCTATATCGCGTTGGTCAATCAGGCGTTGGTTGCCGAAGGAAAGCCCCTCCTCGGCTTCCTCAACCCCGTTATCTACGCCCAGAATGTGACATCCGACTATAAGGCGGATTTTCACGACATCGTGAGCGGCAAGTCCGGCAGCTATTCGGCCGTTACGGGCTACGATCTGGTCACCGGTTGGGGCAGCCCGAACGCCGGCCTGGTCAAAGCGCTAATCCAATAGTTCTTCGACGTTACCTGAGGGCGGGATTCCTGGCGCATGCGCCAGGAATTCCGCCCTTTTCTTTTTCTCAGAGCCCGGCATGGTAGAGGTAGACAAATGAATCGTCGTAGTTTCCTGGAAGCCGGCGCCACGGGCGTCATTGCCCTGGCCGGTGCGGATGTCATGGCCTCTCCGAACGATCGGGTTCGCGTCGCCATCTGCGGTCTCCGCGGCCGCGGCGGAGACCACCTTCATAACTACGTGCAGATCAAAGACGTAGAGGTCGCCGCTCTCTGCGACATCGACGAAAGTATTCTGTCGCACCGCGTCGCGCAGATGCAGAAGATGGGTCAGCCGAAGCCAAGCACATACGTTGATATCCGCAAGCTGTTGGAAGACAAATCCATCGACGCGGTCTCTATCGCCACCCCCAATCACTGGCACTCCCTCATGGCCATCTGGGCGTGTCAGGCGGGCAAGGACGTTTATGTCGAGAAGCCCTGCTCGCACAATCTCTGGGAAGGGCAACAACTGGTGAAGGCCGCTGCGCGCTACAGCCGCATCGTGCAACATGGCACGCAGACCCGGTCGGCGCCAGCGGTGCGGGAAGCGGTCGCCAAAATGAAAGACGGCATCATCGGCGAAACCTACATGGCGCGAGGCCTCTGCTACAAATGGCGCGACACCATCGGCAGGACGCCCGTTTCGCCGGTTCCCGCTGGAGTGGACTACGACCTGTGGACCGGACCCGCGCCGGCTCACGACTTCACGAAGAACCGCTTTCACTACAACTGGCACTGGTTTTGGGACTACGGGAACGGTGATCTGGGGAACCAGGGAACGCATCAGATCGACGTCGCGCGGTGGGGCATGGGCCTGGGCTTTCCGAACAAAGTCAGCGCCATGGGCGGCCACTTCATGTTCGATGACGACCAGCAAACTCCGAATGACCTGAACTGTTCATTCGAGTTTGTCACGGCTGACGGAAAGCGTCGCATGATCACGTTTGAGGTCCGCCACTGGATCACGAATCACGAAGCCGAGATCGGAACGCCGGCGCTCGGCACTCCGGAAGAGAAGAGGTCGCCGTCTGGACCCAAGCTCGGCCCGTCCGCCGGGACGCACAACTCCGTTGGGAACATCTTCTACGGTTCCAATGGCTATCTTTCCACAGGTGACGAAGACGCGGCGACGTACCGCGTGTGGGCCGGACCCGATCAGGAACCCCAAAAGCCAGTTCAGAACGGCGGCGCAGAACTCGCTCACTTCCGCAATTTCATTGCGTGCGTGAAGAGCCGTAAGCAGGTCGATCTGCATGCTCCCATCGAAGAAGGCCACATTTCCTGCGCGATGATGCATCTGGCCAACGCCTCTTACCGGCTGGGTCGCACCTTGACCTGCAATCCGGAGACGCAGGAAGTGGTCGGGGATGACGAGGCGAACCGGCTGCTCCGCGAGGAACAGCGAGGATACCGCCCCCCTTTCGTGATCCCTCAGAGCGTATAGCAGCATCGCGCTGTGACACTATGGAAGTTGGGTATACAGGTCGCACTGAACCACCGCACGCTGTACAAATACGAAAGACCGATCACACTTGGCCCCCAAGTGGTGCGGCTACGGCCGGCACCGCATTGCAAAACGCCCATCCTGAGTTATGCCCTGAAGGTGTCGCCGGCGCACCACTTCCTCAACTGGCAGCAGGACATCTATAACAACCACCTGGCGCGCTTTGTCTTCCCGGATAAGACGGATGAGCTTGTGGTGGAAGTGGATCTGATCGCCGACCTCTCTCCCGTCAACCCCTTCGACTTTTTCCTGGAACCGGAGGCCGAGAACTTCCCTTTCTCCTACCCGGCGGAGCTCACCAAAGATCTGGAGCCGTATCTAAAAACGAAGGAAGCCGGTCCACTGCTCGAAGATTTTCTCGACAGCATCGAGCGTGAAAAACGCGGGACGACCAGCTTCCTGGTGGAGTTGAACAGCCAGGTAAAGAATGCCATCGGCTATACAGCGCGGCTCGACCCCGGTATCCAGGACTGCGAACAGACGCTCGCCACGCGCACGGGTTCCTGTCGGGATTCGGCCTGGTTTCTGGTCCAGGTTCTGCGACACCTGGGACTGGCTTCCCGCTTCGCCTCCGGCTATCTGATTCAGCTCCACGAGGATGACAGCCCGACCCACGACGCAACCCAGGACTCAGCCGATCTACACGCCTGGGCGGAAGTCTTTCTGCCAGGCGCGGGGTGGATCGGGCTCGATCCCACTTCTGGATTGTTCACTGCTGAGGGCCACATTCCCCTGGCTTGCACACCCGATCCGCCGAACGCTTCCGCCATCACGGGCACCGTGGAGCCCTCACGCGTGGAATTTTCCTACGCGATGTCCGTGCGGCGATTGACTCGCATGCGCCACGCATCACTCCCTTTGGCCGATTGGACCAAGGTCGATCGGGTGGCGCACCAAATCGACGCGGATCTGATTGCTCAGGATGTGAGGCTGACCATGGGCGGCGAGCCCACGTTCGTTGGAATCGACGAGCCGGATAGCCCCCAGTGGAATGGCGACGCGCTGGGGCCGTTGAAACGCAATCGAGCAGTGGCCATGATCCGCCGGCTCCGCGACCAAATCGCTCCTGGTGCGCTGCTGCACTTCGGACAAGGCAAGTGGTATCCAGGTGAACCGCTGCCGCGCTGGGCCATGAACTGCTACTGGCGCGCGGATGGCGTTCCGGTCTGGGAGAACGCCGGTCTCATCGCCGAGGCCGACCAGAACTATGGATTCTCCACACCCGATGCGCTCCAGTTCATTGAAGCTCTGGCACGGCGTCTCGAAGTGAGTTCGCGGAACATCATGCCGGCGCATGAAGACGCTTTCTATTACCTATGGAAAGAGCGCCGCTTACCTGTGAACGTGGATGCAGTCGATTCGAAATTGGCCGACGCCCGCGCACGCGAAGAGCTGGCGCGCGTTTTTGAGCGCGGGCTAACTAACCCGAGTGGCTACGTTCTGCCCATCCGCCGGCGGCAGTTTGAGGGCGAGACCTACTGGTCGAGCCAGCCCTGGTTTCTGCGGCCGGACCGGCTTTTGGTGATTGAGGGAGATTCGCCGATCGGCTACCGGCTGCCTTTCGATGCTCTGCCCTGGGTGGCGCCGGACGATATTGAATACGATTTCGAAGACGACGCGTTATCGGCCCATGAACAACCCTGGGAAAAGCTTCCCGCAGAGCGCCAGCGGCGCATGGAACTGTTTACGTTCACTCCCGCCGACGACCCGTTGCCTGCCGCGCCCGTCGTCGGCGAATCCGCCAAAGACAGCATCCGCCCCGCGTTATGCGTCGAGGCGCGCGAAGGAAGACTGCATGTATTTCTGCCCTACATCGCCAAGCTGCCCGATTATCTGGACCTGCTGGCCGCGGTGGAGGACACGTGCGCGTATTTGCAAAAGCCGGTTTGGGTGGAAGGATATCCTCCTCCGTCCGACCCGCGCATGCGATCGTTCAGTCTCACTCCAGACCCTGGTGTGATCGAAGTGAACCTGCCGCCCGCCAACAACTGGGACGAACTGAGCAAGCTGCATCACCTGGTTTTTGAGGAAGCGCAACGAAACCGGTTGACGGCCGAGAAGTTCAATTACGATGGGTCGCACGCGGCCACAGGCGGCGGCAACCACATCGTCATTGGCGGCCCGACGGCCGCGGATAGCCCGCTGCTTCGCCGACCCGATCTGCTCCGCAGTATGGTCACCTTCTGGCAGAATCACCCGGCGCTTTCCTACCTGTTCTCGGGCACGTTCATCGGACCCACCAGCCAGTATCCGCGCATCGATGAAGCCCGCATGGATTCGCTTTATGAACTCGAGATCGCGTTCAGCCAGATGCCCACCGGCGAATGTCCGCCCTGGCTGGTCGACCGGCTATTTCGGAACCTGCTGGTCGATCTTACCGGCAATACGCATCGCGCCGAGTTCTGCATCGATAAGTTGTATCCCCCGGAAGGCTCGGGATCGCGTCTCGGCTTGCTGGAACTGCGCGCATTTGAAATGGCGCCCGACGTCAAAACAATCCTGGTGGAATTGCTGCTGATTCGCGCGCTGGTAGCCGTCTTCTGGAAGCAGCCCTATGAGGCGCGGCTGATCCGCTGGGGCACCGGACTGCATGACCGCTTCATGCTGCCGCACTATGTGGAGCAAGACTTCCAGGACGTGGTTCGATTCGTTCAGCGCGCCGGCTATGAGTTGAACGACGACTGGTTCGACGCCCATTTCGATTTCCGGTTCCCCAAAATCGGCTCGATTTCCGGGGATGGTTTGGAACTGGAGCTTCGCAAGGCGCTCGAACCCTGGCACGTTCTGGGCGAGGAAGCCAGCGCAGGAGGAATTGTGCGCAGCGTGGATTCCTCGCTGGAGCGCATTCAAATAAAGTTGACGGGGCTCACGGACTCGCGCTATGTGGTGGCTTGCAACGGACGGCGGGTGCCGCTTCGTGCGACGGGTGCGCCCGGAGAAGGCGTGGCGGGTGTTCGCTTTCGCGCGAGGCGTCCGCCGTCATGCCTGCATCCCTCGATTCCCATTCAGAGCCCGCTGGCCTTCCACATTTACGACCTTTGGAATGACCGCCCTGTGGGGGGCTGCACGTATCATGTCTTGCACCCTTCCGGGAAGCTCTACGCGGCCAGACCCGCCGACGCCGCGGAAGCCGGGAACCGCCGCGCCGAACGCTTCCAAAACTACGCCACCACGCCCGCCGCTGGTGTTCCCGCCGTGGAAGACAGCAATCCCAACTCGCCCATGACTCTCGATTTGCGCTGGCCTGCCGTCGCCCCATGATTTCGGACCTGATGCAGATTCCGCTTCGCGATCCCACCGTATATGATGAGCTGTCCGCGGACGGCGTCACGCCGCGAGCCCACTGGGCGCCTTTCATGCAGGGGCTGCGGGGCATCGGGTCGGCCGAACTCGAGAAACGGTGGGGACGCGCTGAACGGCGGATTCGCGAGAACGGCGTCACGTACAACATCTATGGCGATCCACTAGGGGCGAACCGCCCTTGGCGAATCGATCTGGTCCCGCTGCTGATCGGCGCGGAAGAATGGCGCTTTATTGAAGCGGGAATCGTGCAGAGGGCGGAGTTGCTGAACCTGGTTCTCGAAGATCTTTACGGGCCGCAGAAGCTGGTCTCAAGCGGCCGGCTGCCCGCTGAGCTTCTCTATGCGAATCCCGCGTTCCTGAGACCGCTGGCTGGCTTGACTGTTCCCAAACAAACCTATCTGCATCTTCTGGCGATCGATTTGGCGCGCTCGGCGGATGGGAAGTGGTGGGTGCTGGCGGACCGCACGCAGGCACCGTCGGGCGCAGGGTACGCGCTCGAAAACCGTACCATTGTGGCCGACGTGCTTCCGGATCTGTTCCGCACCTCGAACGTCAGGCGCTTAGCCCCCTTCTTTCGTGCGCAGCGCGATGCTCTTGTGAATCTGGCGCACCGCGACCATCCGCGCATTGTTCTGCTGACGCCCGGTCCTTACAATGAAACCTACTTCGAGCATTCGTATCTCGCGCGCTATCTGGGCTTCACACTGGTGGAAGGCGCAGACCTGACGGTACGCGACAGACAGGTCTACCTGAAGACAGTCGAGGGCTTGCAGCGAGTCGATGTGATCTTCCGGCGCGTGGACGACAGTTTTTGCGACCCTCTGGAGTTGCGCGCGGAATCGTACCTGGGCGTTCCCGGTCTGGTGGACGCCATTGCCGCCGGAAATGTGAAGGTGGCGAATGCGTTGGGCAGCGGGGTGATCGAAACTGCCGCGATGATGCCGTTTCTTTCCGGCTTATCGAGGCATCTGCTGGGCGAGCCGTTGAAGCTGCCGTCCGTGGCTACGTGGTGGTGTGGGCAGGATTACGCGCTCGAATGGGTGCTGGAACATCTGGAATCCATTGTGGTAAAGCCGGCTTTTCCCTCGCGCGCGATGGAGCCGGTTTTCGGGGCCGATCTGGCGAAGACCGAGAAGCAGGAGTTTCGCGAGCGGCTCAAGTCGCGCCCCTACGACTACGTCGCGCAGGAGCAAGTGGCTTTGTCGGCCGCCCCCGTTTGGGATGGGGGCAACTTATTCTCCCGCAGCATGGTGCTGCGCACTTATGTTCTGAATACGGGCAGCGGCTGGGTCGCCATGCCCGGCGGGCTTGTCCGCGTGGCCGGTTCGGAGAGCGCGATCGTCTCGATGCAAAGGGGCGGCCACAGCAAAGACGCGTGGATTCTGTGGGACGGCCCCGTGGACACCTTCAGCATGCTGCCGCCGCGGGACCAGCCTGTGGAACTCAGGCGCGCTTCGGTGGATCTGCCGAGCCGCGTGGCCGACAACCTGTTCTGGCTGGGCCGTTATGTGGAACGCTCAGAAAACAAAGCTCGTCTGCTGCGGACGCTGATCACGCGTGTCCGTCGCGCGAGCGAAGCCGAATTGAGCTGCCTGCTGCGCTTGCATAGTTGTCTCGATACGCAACGCAGCACTCTGCCCAAGAAGCGACGGGCCACCGCGCGGGAATTGGAAGAGGAAGTGATCTCGCTAATGACCGATGCAAAGCGTCCGGACAGCCTGGCTTCCACTCTCGCGGAGGTCCAGCGAGTGGGAGGCGTGGCGCGCGAGCGCCTCTCCGTCGATATGACGCGCCTCATTGGCGCCATTTCCGATTCGATGCAAATCGAAGACTACATGCTGTTTGTGGAGTATTCCGCCGTGCTGAACGGGTGCCTGGAACTGCTCTCGGCGTTCTCCGGCATGGAGCGCGAGAACGTGACGCGCGGGCCGGGCTGGTTATTCATGAGCCTGGGGCGGCGCCTGGAACGCGCCACGCAATCCGCCCGGCAACTGCGCGAGATTACCACGCCGCTGGCCGATGGCGATTGGCCTCTGCTCGAATATCTGCTGGAAGTGGCGGATAGCTCGATGACCTACCGCTCGCGATACTATACGACTTTGCAGCCTGTCGCGATGCTGGACGTGTTGATGGCGGATGGCACCAATCCGCGCTCGCTGGCATTTCAGATCAGTCATCTGGTTGACTTGTATCAAAAATTGCCGCGGCATATCCCCGATGATTTACAGGCCATGCGTCAGGCATTGGAGTTATTGCAAAGTTTTGATCTCCGGCACCTGGACTATCCGCTGCCGGGTGAAGCCGCGAGGGAGCATCTGCCTGGCGAGTTATTGCGGCTTCAGGATTCGTTGAAGGCTTTGGAGAATCTGCTTCCCTTCTGGTCGAACAATCTCTCGAATCAGTACTTCAGCCATGCCCGTACTTTCTCCATCACGATCGGTTAGCGATGAGTTAAATGATTTACCGGATTGTTCATAGAACCACTTATCGCTACACTTATCCGGTTTCGGTAGGGAACCACGTGGCTTGCCTGACTCCAAGGTCGCTGCCGCTGCATCGCTGTGAGCGCCAGGAACTGCGCATCACGCCCCCGCCCGCCACCCGTACCGAGCGCGTGGATTACTTCGGGAATCAGCTGACGTTCTTTACCATTCAAGAGCCGCATAAGAAACTGGTGGTGGAGGCGCGGAGTTTTGTGACCATCCCGGAAAATGCCAAGCCGTGGCCGGGCAAGTCATTACCCTGGGAAGAGGTGGTCGACCTGCTCCCGAACGATCGCAGCGCCGCCGGACTGGACGCGTACCAGTTCTGCTTTGAATCCCCGCGTATCAGGGCGAATGAGGAGTTCGCGGAATATGCGCATCTTTCGTTCACGCCGGGAAGGCCGTTCGCGGAAGCGCTCCGGGACTTGACCACGCGCATTTACACGGACTTCAAATTCGATTCCAAAGCCACCAACGTAAGGACTCCGACCGAGGAAGTGTTCCGCAAGCGGCGCGGCGTGTGCCAGGACTTCGCACATCTGCAGATCGCCTGTTTGCGGTCGTTGAATCTGGCGGCGCGTTATGTGAGCGGCTATTTGCGGACCTATCCTCCTCCGGGCCGCATGCGTTTAGTGGGCGCGGACGCTTCGCATGCCTGGGTGTCGGCCTATTCGCCGGATTCAGGCTGGCTCGATATGGATCCGACCAACAACGTGATGCCGTCCGACGGACATGTGACGCTGGCGTGGGGCCGGGACTATGGCGATGTGAGCCCACTCCGGGGATTGATTCTCGGCGGCCGTGACCACACGTTGAAGGTGGGGGTCGATATGAAACCCTTGGATTGTCTGCCGGAAAGATCGAAGCGCCAAAGCGTCTGAATTCAGTCCATGTGGATGGTATGGAGCCACGTTTCGACGCTCTGCGGCCAGGTGGTGATGGGGAGTGCGGTGCGCCGCAAACCATAACCGTGTCCACCTTCGGCGTAGATGTGCAACTCCGCCGGAACCTTCGCCTCTTTTAGGGCCAGGAAATAAGTCGTCGCGTTTTCGACGTGGACCGGATCGTCTTCAGCCTGAACCAGAAATGTGGGAGGCGCTTGAGCAGAGACGGGGACGCCGGGCTTCGCGTTCAGGTAGCCCGGATAGACGATCACGGCGAAGTCGGGACGGCAACTGAGATCGTCCGCAGCATCAATCGCGGGGTAGAGCCGCTGGTCAAAGTGATTGCTGAGCGCCGCGGCAAGATGAGCTCCGGCGGAGAAGCCGAGCACCCCGATGCGGTGCGGGTCAATATGCCATTCGGCGGCGTGAGAGCGGACGATTCCCATGGCGCGCTGGGCGTCCTGGAGAGCGGCGGAAGACTTGGGGTAAGGGCCCGAATCCGGCACGCGGTATTTCACGAGCACACAGGTAATGCCCGCGGAATTGAGCCAGTCACACACCTCCGTTCCCTCGAGATCCATGGCCAGGATGTGGTAGCCGCCGCCGGGGAAAACCAGCACGGATGCGCCGTTGTTCCTGCCCACGGGCGGGTAGAGCGTGAGCGTGGGTCTTGAAACGTTTCCGAGGCGGATCAACGGTCTGCCGGCGATCAGGTTGTCTTTCGCGGTTGTCGTGTCCGATTCCGGCGCCGGATTCGTGGCCGCACCCGGGGCTCCGTTGGGCCAAAGAAACAGGATGGGACGCGGTTGGGCGAACAGACCGGTGGAGCCGGCCAGGGTGGCGAGAATGATGAGGCGCGGTAGCATATGTGACTGAGTTCCTATTGAATCGTATTACAGGTAAGAGTACCCTCTGAGAGCGTCTGAATTTCTGCGTTAATCATTCTGGGTGGTCACGTGCGCGGGCGAGCCGGAACATGGCCCGCTGATTCCGCCCGGGTCAACAGCCCGGCGCGCCTGCCGAACGGTTTGGTGGTCCGGTAGAACTGGCGGCCCAGTACCTTCCGGCGCCGTCGCCGGCACTTTACACTTCCTTTCAATTTCTTCGCGCCCCGGACTCGCACGGCGCATGAACTCTCCAGTAAAATAAAAGTCTTACCTGTGCCGATCATGAGAAACATTCTTTCTGCGCGTTTTACCTGGATTGCCGCTACTGTGCTGCTGCTGCCGTTCGCGGGACAGGCTCAAACCGAGTACCCCACCGGCGCGTATCCAAAATTCATCATCTCCGCGGACCTGAATAAAGACGGCAACAACGATATCGTTACCGCGAACTATCACGATTCCAGCATTTCCGTCCTCCTTGGAAATGGGAATGGCACTTTGAAGACGGCCGTGAACTATCCTGTGGGTGCTTATCCCACAGGTCTTTCCGCCGGGGACTTCAACGGCGACGGCAAGCTGGATCTGGTGGTGGCTAACGCCATTAATCCGCATCAAAGCTCTTGCCCCTCCTGCGGTTTGCAAGGAGTCTCGGTCTTGTTGGGGAATGGCGACGGAACGTTCCAGCCGTCGGTTTATTACGCAGCGGCAAGCGGCACGGCGTGGGTATCCTCTAAGGATGTGAATGGTGACGGCAAGTTGGACATTATTGCGGCGGATTGGCAGGCGAACGCAGTATCCGTTCTGCTGGGCAATGGCGACGGAACGTTTCAGGCGCCGATCAATATACCTGTCGGCGCAGTCCCGCACTCGATTGCCATCGGCGATCTGAATGGCGATGGCATCCCCGATATGGCCGTCGGGAATATGTATTCGAACAATGTGGAGATCCTGATTGGCGTGGGGAACGGGCATTTCACGCCCGGAGCGTCCTACCCGGTCGGTGAGGTGCCGCATTCGATCTGCCACGGCGATTTCAACGGCGACGGAAAGATCGACCTGGCCACCGCCAATATCAACACAGGCAACGTTACGGTCCTGCTGGGCAATGGGGACGGTACCTTCCAGCCGGGCGTGAACTACCCGACCGGGATCGGCACAACGTCCGTTTACCCGGCCGACTTCAACGGCGACGGAATTACTGATCTGGTGGCTGCCAACTCCGGCTCCACTTCGCCCGGCCTTGCCATTGGTGCGCCCTCGTCGCCAGCGGCAAACCAGCCGAGTTCGGTATCCATTTTGATCGGCAACGGCGACGGCACCTTCAAACCGGCCGTGAACTACAGCACCGGCGACGGTGGAAACGGGGTGGTTTCGACCGAACTGACGCCGAACAAGTTCCAGGACCTGGCCGTCTGTTTCTTCGGCAGCTATGTGACGGTGTTGCTCGGTAACGGCAACGGCACATTCCAGGTTGGAGCTGGTCCGACGACAACGACTCTTACTTCCTCTGTAAATCCCTCCGCGCTCGGCCAGACCGTGACTTTCAGCGCCACCGTCTCGCCTTCCACGGCGACGGGCACGGTGACTTTCTTGCACGGGTCCACCGTGATGGGCACCGAAACCTTGACCAAAGGAACGGCGATGCTGCCGTATTCGGGTCTCTCGGCCGGTGGGCATGACCTGACGGCGAGTTACAGCGGCGATGCGAACGATGCGCCGAGCATCTCCCCTGTCTTGACTCAGGTTGTGAATTAACCCGCGATCCAGCCTTCTTAGCTTGTAAGAGGAAAACATTACAGCGTCCAAGGTGTTTAAGCTAGCATATGGTCATGAACGTGCAATGGCTTGATGCAGCGTCGATGTCGAAGAGAAAAATCACACCACACAAAGTATTCGGCGCGCCCTCAGCTTGTTTGGTGCTGTTGTTGCAAGCCTTTTCTTATCAGGCATATGCGGCAGATTACTACGTTGTGAATACGCAGGAGCTGACGTCTACAGGGGGGCGTGTAGCATGGTCACCTGCAGCCAACAATCTGATCGCTTTCGACCGGGAAAGCTCGAACGGTTTTTACGACACGTGGACGATGAACCCAGATGGTACGAACCAGGTGTGCCTCACCTGCGGAAAGCCGGGGCTTCCCCCGTATAACAAGGGCAACCCGGATTGGCGTCCGCAGGGCGACTATCTTGTGATTCAGGTGCAGGCTTCGAGTTCTTCAACCGATCCGACGGCTGAGCAAAACGTGGATGCGCGCCCTGGAGCCGGTGGGAATAACGTGGTTTACATTATGGATGCAACCGGCACTTACTACTGGGAGGTGGCGGCAAGTGAAAGCGGGCACGGAGTTCTGCACGCGCACTTCTCGCATGACGGCACCAAGCTGATCTGGGCCCAGTTGATCAACGAAAATATAGGCAGTTCCGGTGAATGGGAAATTCAATACGCAGCGTTCACTCCGGGCGCCTCGGCGGGCGACCCTCCGACGGTATCTCTCATCAGTTCGCTCACTCCCGGGATTACGCCCGCGTATTACGAAACGCACGGATTTAGCCTGGACGACACCACCATATTCTTCTCGGGAACGGCCGCCGGTCAGCCAATGTTCGGGACGGATATCTATTCCTACAACCTGAATACCGGAGCCTTTGCGGATCTGACGAACACCCCGACTTACTGGGACGAGCATTCCCGGCCGAATCCGGTAGAGGAAAAGCTACTCTTTGCGAGTAGTTTCGGAACGTCCGGTGCTGCGAACGTTCTCAAGTTGGATTACTGGACGATGAACTACGATGGCAGCGACAAGAAGCGCGTGACCTGGTTTCAGGATCCGTTGTCGCCGACTTCTCTGCCTGGATTTATCGCGTCGGACAACGATTGGAATCACGACGGGACACAGGAAGTTATCTACTTAAATGATGTTGGCGCGAACACGACGGGGCTGGGGGGCACGGGCGCAATCTATTTACTTACTCTCGCTGTAAGCAGCACCACGGCCAATAGCGGGGATTATGTTGCTTATCCTCAGGCGCCGGATGGTTTGGTAAGTACCTTCGGAGTCAATCTATCCAGCGGAACGTCAGTTGCTTCAGGAAGCCTGCCGACGGAGTTGGGATCAACCACGGTGACAGTCACAGACTCGGGCGGAACGGCGCGAAGCGCACAATTGGTTTTTGTTTCGCCGTCTCAGGTAAACTGGGTGGTTCCCGCAGGGAGCAGATCCGGTCCGGCGACCGTTACAACCACGTCAGGATCAACGGTTTCGACGGACATTTTTGATATCGAAAATGTGGGTCCCTCGATCTTCACCATAGGTGGCAGTGGGGCTGGGGCTCCCGCGGCATACGTTCTAACTTATTCATCCACCGGCACTCAGACTGGGTCGCAAAACGCCTACTCTTGTAGCGGCGGGGCGTGCACTACTTCTGCGCTGAATGTCGCGGGAGGACAATCTTATCTGATCCTTTACGCGACGGGAGTTCGGCATTATTCGAGCGGGGTTTTAGCACTCATCGGGCCGAGTTTAGTTGCTGGTTTCACGCAAATGAATGTGGACCAGTCTTCCGCAGTGCAGTTCACGCCCGCGTACGCGGGATCTCAAAATACGGAAACGGGCCTCGATCAATTGAATATACAATTGCCGGCCACTTTGGCCGGTTCAGGGACCATGTATTTACAACTGAAGGTAGATGATCTCTACCTTTCAAATACCGTGCAGTTACAGTTTCAATAATTCCCGCCAGCTTCTTGCAGAGAGCGCTGGCAAAACACAATTCTCACGTGCGGGTCACGTCTCAGAACTAAAGAGGAGATCTATGTCCAAAAATAAGGTTGTTCGCTCTCGATTCTCTTGCTCTGCCGCGGTCGTCTTGGCGGCATGGCTCCAGTCCAGTTACTCCCAAGCCTATGCCCAGGATTACTACGTCGTTAACTATCAGGAACTCACTGACAACGGCGGCCGCGTGTCGTGGTCAACAAGCGGGAGCAATCTGATCGCTTTCGATCGCCAAGGTTCGAACGGATTTTATGACATCTGGACGATGAACCCGGACGGTTCCAATCAAGTTTGTCTCACGTGTGGCAAGGCCGGGATTCCCCCCTATAACAAGGGGAACGCCAGTTGGTCTCCATCGGGAAATTATCTTGTATTCGAGGCACAGCGCGGCGACCAGACCTATCCGACCGACCCCAACGCGCCGGAGAATGTCTCGGCGCGCCCAGGCGCCGGCGGCAATAACGTGGTCTATATCATGGATTCAACCGGGACCAACTACTGGGAGGTAGCCGCGAGCGAGAGTGGAAAGGCTATTCTTGAGCCATACTTTTCGCATGACGGGACCAAGCTGCTCTGGTCTGAGTTAGTTGACCCCACGGCTGGCTTTAACGGTGCATGGGAGATCCAATATGCGTCTTTCACTCCGCCGGTTTCGGATGGCGGCGCTCCCGTGGTGACGTTGATCCAAACATTAACACCCGGCACGCAGCCGGCGTATTACGAAACCCATGGATTCAGCCTGGATGATTCGACAATATTCTTCTCCGGCTGCGCTTCGGGGCAGGCTACTATTTACGGTAGCGACATCTATTCCTATGTTCTGAGCTCCTCGGTTTTTACAAACCTCACGAATACTCCCGACTACTGGGACGAGCACTCAATCCCGAACCCGGTGCAGGACAAACTGTTTTTCGTCAGCAGCTATGGAACCCAGAGCACACCCCTTCATTTGGAACTGGACGGTTGGACGATGAACTACGACGGCACCGATAAGAAGCGCATGACGTGGTTTCAGGACCCCGCGTCTCCGATGTCGCTGCCCGGAAATCTGGTGTCGGAAAACACCTGGAGTCCGGATGGCACGCAGGAAGTGGTTTACCTCAACGACATCGGGACGAACAGCACTGGCCAATCCCTTGGCAGCCAGGGGCCAATCTATATCCTGACGCTGGGAACAGCCTCCACGGTCGCGAACAGCGGCAGTTTTACCACCCTTCCGCAATCGCCCAGCGGTATCGTGGCCACGTTCGGCTCGAATCTTGCGAGCGGCACAGCGTCAGCGTCCGGGACGCTGACGACGACTCTCGGTGGAACCTCGGTGTCGGTCACGGACATCAACGGCGCCACCGCCCCCGCGCAGTTGGTTTTTGTTTCGCCGACTCAAGTGAACTGGGTTATGCCCTCCGGGCTCGCGTCCGGCGGCCCGGCCACCGTCACGACGACCTCTAACGGCACAACAGTGGGGACGGACAAAATTGATATTGAAGCGGTTGCACCGGCGATCTTTACAGTTGCGGGCACGGGTAGCGGCGCTCCCGCGGCGTATGTGCTCACCTATTCACCAAGCGGCACTCAGACTGCGTCGCAAAATGCCTACACCTGCAGCGGGGCAACCTGCACTCCGGCGGCTTTAAGCGTGACGGGTGGACAATCCTATCTCGTCCTTTACGCGACGGGCGTGCGCGGCGCGACTTCCGTTGTGGCCTATATCGGGCCAACTTTGGCGCCGGGCTTTACGGGGATGAATGTAGATGCCACGTCCGCGATTCAAATTACGCCGTCATATGCGGGTGCGCAGAACACGGATACGGGGCTCGACCAGCTCAACATCCAACTGCCCGCAACCTTGGCGGGCACTGGCACCATGTATTTGCAACTGATGGTGAATGGGGTTTACCCCTCCAACACTGTGCAACTGGCGTTTGAGTAACTCCGGCGTCTCACGAGCCGGTACGGTTCTGGATCAGGTCCAGTTTCCGGTCCAATTCGGCCAGGCGGGCCAGAAGTACGCCATGACGTGTTTCATCATTCGATGGCACGCGGCCCTTCATGAAGAAAACCCCGCCTGGCTCAAGAACGCAGCGCTCCACTTCAGCCAGATCGTCGAACCCCTGCCGGTGCGCCACCGTGAGCAGTTCGGATTCGCTCAGAAGTTCCTTGGAAAGGGCCCGGCGATCCACCTTGCCAGAGCTGATCAGCACTGTCGGTGAGCCTTCGAGAATCTGATCGAGACGCCGGTGGCGAAACAGAAACCGGACAACAAGATAGTTGATGGCGAAGAGCGCGGTGGCTCCGAGCAGCCCTCCGGCGAGGGTATTGTCATCGCCAATGATGGCGTTCTGGACGGTGTTGGAAACCGACAGCAGGACCACCAGGTCAAAGGGGTTGAGCTGGGCGAGTTCGCGCTTTCCGAAAATCCTCAATAGAACAATGAGCGCGAGGTAGACCAGAACCGGACGCGCGATTTTCTCGATGAGCGGAAGCTTGAGCACAAACATATCGTTCATCGCGGTGTGAATGTCGGGTGTGAGCACGATAAAGTATTGCTCAGCTTTACATCATAAAGTACATTGCATTTGGGGCCGGGTTGGAGATATACTCATGGCGTGGCCGCATTACGCTCCGCCAGAGTTCCGCCCGAAGCTGTGCCGATCGATTCGCAGGCGATAGCAAACCTGCGATATATCCGGCGCACCATGGAAAGCGCCGGCGAGTTCACGGCGATTCCGGGCCGCGGCGGCATCGTGATGGGAGCGACAGCCATTGCGGCGGCGTGGTTCGCGCACACGCGGATTCATGCTGAGGCCTGGCTCGCGGTGTGGACGGTGGAAGCGATCCTCGGCGTGGTGGTGGGATATCTTTTCGCCAGACAAAAAGCCCGGACGATTAACAAGCCACTTTTTGCGCGGCCGGGACGCAAATTTGTGCTGGCCATTGCACCCTCGATCTTCACCGCCGCGCTGCTCACGCTGATGCTGTGGCGGGCGGGGATGATCGATTACACGCCGGGAGTGTGGCTGCTGCTCTATGGCTGCGGGATCGTTGCGGGGGGAGCGTTTTCAGTACGGGTTGTTCCCGTGATGGGGTTGTGCTTCCTCGCCTTTGGAGCAGCCGCTCTTTTTTCGCCGCTTGCGTGGGGCGATGCCTGGCTGGCGGCGGGTTTTGGCGGGCTGCAAATCATCTTCGGAGTGGTGATCGTCAGGAATTACGGCGGATAAACCTTATGGCAGGCAAGAACGCAACTGTTGCAAAAGACGAAATCAGGCAGACCGGGTCCGCCCTGCGTCCTGAGAAGGCGACCGCTCAGATTGACCGGCTTGTGCATGAGCGGTTACGGCTGGGGATTATGAGCGCGCTGGCCGTGAATGCAACTCTGACGTTTAACGAATTGAAGAAACTGCTGGAAACCACGGACGGCAACTTGAGCGTACACGCCCGCAAATTGGAGGAGGCCAGCTACATCTCCTGCTCAAAAGGCTTTGATGGCCGCGTGCCGCGCACGGAGTACCGTCTCACCGCGGGCGGGCGGAAAGCGCTCGAGCGATATCTGGACCACATGGAAACGCTGATTCGCGCCACGCGCCAGGCTTAATGATCATGACGAGCCGGCCAGTGGCGTTTTTTCTTGCATATGCACTTTACACCGCAAAGTAAACAACAACGCGAATGCCTGCCGCGTCATACGGCGATCATTATGGACGGCAACGGACGTTGGGCCGCGGAGCGCGGCTGGCCGCGGATCGCCGGACACCACGCGGGGTCGGAAGCGGTTCGGCGCACGGTGGAAGCTGCCCCGGATTGCGGGATCGACGTGCTGACTCTTTACGCCTTTTCCTCGGATAACTGGAAGCGTCCACGCGAGGAGACGGACGCGCTGATGGTTCTTTTGACGGAACATCTGCAATCCGAAACGGAAAGGTGCGTGCGGCAGGGCGTGCGTATGTCCTTAATCGGGCGTCGCGACCGCTTGCCAGATCATGTGCTGGATGCGGCGGAGGTTGCGGAGCGGGCGACCTCGTCTGGCGAGCGGTTGCGGCTGCGGCTGGCAGTGGATTATTCCGCGCGGGACGCGATTGTTTCGGCTGCCAAAGCCATGAACGGCGGAGGGAGGGAGTGCTTCGCCCGCATGATCGGTGAGGACGTCGATCTGCTGATCCGGACGGGCGGAGAACGGAGGCTGAGCGATTTTCTGCTGTGGGAATGCGCCTACGCCGAGCTCGTTTTCACGACCCGGATGTGGCCCGAGTTCGAGGCGAGCGACCTGGCCGCCGCCGTCGAGGAATTCCAGTCGAGACAGCGGCGTTTTGGGGATGTGGAGCCGGCAGTGGGACAATCGCTAATTCGACACATTGATCAAAATGGCGCGGGGACTTTTTCTGACGTTCGAGGGGATCGATGGCTGCGGTAAGACGACGCAACTGGCATTGCTGTCCGAGAGGCTGCGCGAAGCGGGTCATGATGTTCTCGAGACCGTTGAGCCTGGAGGAACCGATGCCGGACGAGCCATTCGGGGGATTCTGCTGGACCCGCGGCATCACGCGTTGAGCGCGCGCACGGAACTTCTGCTTTATTTCGCCAGCCGTGCGCAGAACGTAACCGAGGTAATTTCGCCGGCACTGCAGCGTGGCGCGACCGTACTTTGCGACAGGTTTACGGATTCGACAATTGTCTACCAGGGTGCGGGGCGAGGCCTCGATGAGGCCACGATTCTGGAACTGCACCGCATCGCGTGCGGAAGCATTTTCCCCGATTTGACAATTCTCCTGGACGTCGACGCCGAGACCAGTCTGGCTCGCGCGCGTTCGCGGAATAGGGAGACAGGCTCCGAGGAAACGCGTATGGATGATGAAGACGGAGCGTTTTTCGCAAGAGTGCGCGAAGGTTATTTGCGGCTGGCGGCACGGGAACCGAAACGGATTCGCGTGGTGGACGCGCGCGGGCCGGTGGATGTGGTGGCTCAAAATGTCTGGGAGGAAGTGAACGCGCTTGTTTGATAATTTCTGGGGCAACCTGCACGTACAGCGCGCGCTCGCCGGGATGATCGAGCGGGACAAGGTCCCGCAGACCCTTCTCTTTTCAGGACCGGAAGGGACGGGGAAAGCCACGCTCGCGCGGCGATTCGCTCAGGCCATTCTGCCGCATCCGGAACAGATCGAACGGGATGATTTGAGCTTGCCGGCGAATCAGAAGATCATAGCGGACCGGGAGAAGTGGACGTCGGAGAAAAGGAACGAAGATCCGCTGCTGTTCGCGTCCTATCCGGACTTCATCACGTTTCCGCCGGATGGGCCGCTGCGCCAACTGAGCATCCCGCAGATGCGCGTTCTGAAGGAGCGCGCACAGTATCTGCCCAGCCAGGGGAAGCGGCGTGTTTTTCTGATCGATCATATCGATCGGTCGGGCGATCAGGCGGCCAATTCACTATTGAAGATTCTGGAGGAGCCGCCGGAGTATTTGATCCTGATCGCCACGGCGGAGAATGCGTACGATCTGCTGCCTACCATTCGATCGCGCTCGGTGATGTTCCAGTTTTCCCCGCTGTCGGCATCTGAAATGAAGGATTTTGCCGCCGCGCGTGGATTGGAAGATGTGCAGCGGAGGCTTGCGCTGGCGGCGGGAAGTCCGGGACTGGCGCTTTCGCTCGATCTGGAGGTGTATGCGAAGCGGCGCGAAGCGATGTTGCTGTTGCTGCAGGTGGCCACTGGATTGAAGAGCTTCGGCGCGTGGATCCCGGTTTCGGAAACCATTGGTCGCAGTAAGAACGAGAAGCTCGAAATTTACTTGAAGCTGCTGTATGAGTTGCTGCGGGATGTGCTGCTGATTGGGCAGGGGCGGGGGGAACTACGCAATCAGGATTTGAAGATGGAGCTGTCGGCGGTAGCCGCGAAGTTGACCGCGGAACGCGTGGTGCATGCCGTGCGTAAGGTAGATGAGGTTGTGGGCTTGGTGAGAAGGAATGTGCAGAAGGTGATTGCGCTGGATGGGTTGCTGCTGGAGATAGCGGGAACGTGATTCCGGATATCCTACTGGACGACCATGTCGACGCGAGATTGGAGAGTGTCACATGGGCGGAATCCAGCCTTATTTTGGTTCTTGAGGTTTTCCGCGACAAACGCCGTTGGCGTGTTACCTGCTCAGGTGCGTCTTATTGGCGGCTCGAAGATCGTTGCATCTCTGGGCTGGAGGAAGTTGAAGACGATCCCGTGCTCTGGCGTAGTCAGTCCGCAACCTATTCGACTTACTTCAAGGGTAGGCCCCTCGATGCAAACCACGCGGCTTGCGACTTATCAAGTGCAATCCCGCGAGACTCACGGGTTCTGGGTCTGACGCCTAATCGATTGTCAAGCTTACTGAGCACGGGAAATGGTTGTCTAGGATCGCTGCCGATCCCGGCGATTCGCGTTTGCGAGACTGTACTTCAAAAGCAGGGTGTTCTTGTCTATCACCTGGGGAAAGACGAGTCCGAAACGAGCACCTTGTCCAAGGCTTTATTCTTCGGCGATCGTTCCTATGTTGTCGCCGAGCGATTTGAGGCTGAGCGCTTAGACTAGTTGGTGATAGAAAGGTTTCCAATGAGTGATCAGACTCCTAGAGTGGAAGACCTCGTGAGCTTGTATCGTCGCGCCTTTTCGGAGTACGGGGTGCAGGCGTCATGGAACATGAGGGCTATGGACAGCCCGACTGCGGCCGACGCCTTGGCCATCACGAGAGCGCTGCGGTTGCACGGCGGCATGGATGGACGACGTCTGGCCGAAGAGATTGAAGGCCTCTGCCGTGCCGCTCACTAAACTGCAATCTCAAGTGTTGCGCGTGCTGGCGGCGCAGAGGAGCCCCGATAGTTACATCGCGGGCGGCGTTGCTTTGAACCGCGAAGGGCCCCGTTTTTCCCGCGTTATCGACATTTTCCAGGACTCCGAGCGTCGCTTAGAAACCGCCGCTGAAGCCGATGCGCAGGCGTTGGCCGAGGCAGGATTCAAGGTTTCGTGGAGAAAGATCAAGAGTGGCAAGCGGGACGCCCAGGTGGAAGGTTTGGGTGATCGGATGCCGCTGGAATGGGTGGCGGACAGCGCCTTCCGCTTCTTTCCTGCGCAGCGGGACGAACTGTTCGGTTATGTGCTGCACTCGGTGGACCTTGCGGCGAACAAGGCTTCCGCGGCGGCTGATCGGCGCGAACCCCGCGATGTAGTCCTCCTGGTGACTATACATAACAACATTCTTCCGCTTGGGGCGGTGGTTTGTGCTGCGGTAGGACGCTTCCCCGGACAGTCTCCGGAAGAGATGCTGTCCGATATTGCGCGCCACAGCCGATTCGACGCGGAGGAATTCCGTGTGCTGGCGACTGAGCATCCCCTTGACGTGCATGGCCTTCATCGCCAAATCCGAAGCATCATTGAGGACGCGGAGCGATTTATCGGTCAGATTCCGAGCGACGCCGTCGGCTATGTATTTCTGGAAAGCGGAAAGCCCGTTCAACCCGACCTTGCCATGCTAAACAGATATCAGCGCCACGCCGGAGCGGCTGGCGGCGTGTGGCCGTCCTCGCAGACGATTTCAAGCGCTATGTTAAAGCGTTACGAAAAGCCGTAAGCAGGCAGTGGGGATGGTGCGCCAGCGCCTCAACTCTCGTCAATTATCTACAAGTTTACGCTGAGCTTGCTTGATCCAGAAGATCGTAGAACTCCGGGAACGATACCGACGCAGCCTCCGCGTTCTCAATCACCGTCTCGCCATCCGAAACCAAGCCCGCCACCGCGAAGGCCATCGCAATCCGGTGATCGCCGAACGAATCGACGCGCGCCCCGCGGAATTGTTGCTTGCCGGGAATTTTCATGCCATCGGGAAGTTCTTCCGCCTCCACGCCCATGCGGCGCAGGTTGTCGAGCACGGTCTTGATGCGGTCGGTCTCCTTCACGCGCAATTCTTTGGCATCGCGCACCACGAGGCCGTGCTCGCTCACTGCGCCCAGAATCGCGAGGACAGGAATTTCATCGATGAGCGCGGCCGCGACATCGCCTTCGATGACTCCGCCTTGAAAGGCGGAGTAGGAAACCTGCAGATCGCCGGAGGGTTCGCCGGCGGTGTGTTCAAAGTTGACAATGCGAATGCTCGCACCGGCGGAGAGAAGAAAATCGAGCAGCGCGGAGCGTGTGGGGTTCAATCCCACGCCGCGCAGCAGCAGGCTGGAGCCGGGAACGATCGATGCGGCCACGAGGAAAAAAGCCGCCGAGGAAAGGTCGCTGGGAATCAGCAGGTCGCGGGCCAGCAGCATCGGCCGGCCTTCCAGCGTGATCACGCGCTTGTTGACGGTGACATATGCGCCGAACTGGGTCAGCGCAACTTCGGTGTGGTCTCGGGTCCGAATAGGCTCGCGAACCACGGTTTCGCCTTCGCAGAAGAGGCCCGCGAGTAGCACGCAGGTCTTGACTTGGGCGCTGGCGACCGGCAGCGTGTAGTCGATAGCCTGCAGCGGTTTCCCCTCGATTTCGAGCGGCGGGAATCGTCCATCTCGCGCACGAATCGTCGCGCCCATGGCCGTGAGAGGTTCGATGATACGGCCCATGGGGCGGCCGGAGAGAGACTCATCGCCAACCAGGCGGCTCGCGAACGGCTGAGGCGCGAGCGCGCCGGCGAGCATGCGCATCGCCGAACCGGAATTGCCCGCGTCCAAATCTCTCGATGGGACAGTCCAGCCGTCCAGCCCTTTGCCGTGAACCGTGACGGTGGACCCATCCGCCTCAATCCCGACTCCCAGGTCCCGCAGACAGTTCAGCGTGGAATGGCAATCCGCACCGCTGGAATAATTCGCGAGCCGGCTGGTTCCCTCGGCGAGAGAGGAAAGGATCGCGTATCTGTGGGAAATCGACTTGTCCCCTGGAAGAGTGACTGCGCCTGAAAGTCGGGCAGCCGATCGTATAATTTTTTCCATTATTTCCTGGGCTATTCGATTGCGTAAGGGCCGCTCTCGCCTACGGTCAACTCAATGCCGCGGCCGCTTTCCGCGCTGATGCGAATCTGCGTGGCCATCGGGGCATCTTTGAGCTGGACGTTGAGCGTGGATTCCTCGCCCGGCATCAAACTGGGTTCATCAACCTTCATTTCTTCGGTGGAAACCGGCTCCCCATCGCTGTTCTCAAATTGGAAAACCACCTCGAGGTTCTTGATCGGCTTCTCACCGGAATTCTTTACCTCTGCCGCAACCTCAATGACATCACTAGAGCGGCGGGCTTTCATTTCGACGACTTCCACCGCCGGGGACTTTGCTCGATGAGTCGAGGACTTGTGATCTTGCTTGTTTTGATCCTGCGCGCTTTGATTCGCGGCGGGACTCCAGGCGCACAGTGCCATCAGGGATAGTAAAGTGAACATCGGAAACTTTTAGTTTAGAGAAAATTCATTTGCCGCGCGACTGTATTCGAAGTACCGCATGCGGTACAGTTATGGATTCGGGAAATAGATGAGCTCTTTCAGAACCCCTTTGCGGTTGGGCGATTCGGATGAGCAATAATACGGAGTTGGACTTTCTTAAGGACGCCTGATGGCCCAGATTTTTCACAGCAGTGCAAACCAACTGTCGAAGCTCGGGATTACCGTCGGGCTTCTGGCGGTGGTTGGACTAGGCGGCATTTTGTTCGAGTTGGGCGCGGATTCTTCATACGCCACCAGGCAGGGCGAAGCGCGGGAGCAACCGGTCCCGTTTAGTCATACACACCATGTCGGTTCCATGGGGATCGATTGCCGCTATTGTCATACCGCCGTTGAGAATTCCTGGTTCGCCAACGTGCCCCCCACCAAGACCTGCATGAACTGCCACTCCCAGATCTGGCTGACCAGCCCGACGCTGGAGCCGGTGCGTGCGAGCTATCGAAATGACGCCTCCATTCAGTGGACCAAGGTTCACGATTTGCCGGATTTCGTGTACTTCAATCACAGCATTCACGTGAAGAAGGGCGTCGGCTGCGAGACCTGCCATGGGCGGGTGGATCAGATGCCGCTGATGAAACAACAGTCATCGCTCGAAATGCGCTGGTGCCTGGATTGTCACCGCAATCCTGAAAAATATGTGCGCCCAAGGCAGTTCATCACGATGATGGGCTACGAACCCGAACGGGACGCGAAGGCCGATCAGCACACCATTGGCGTGCAACTGGTCAAGGAATATCACATTCAGAAACTGGATACTTGCTATACGTGCCACCGATGAGCGAACACGATAATCTGGATCTCACGTCCGTCCGCAAGCGCCTCGAAGGGCGAACGGGACGGGACTACTGGCGGAGCCTGGATGAGATCGCCAAGACCCCAGGGTTTGAAGACTTTCTGCATCGAGAGTTTCCGCGTCAGGCTTCGGAATGGAGCGAAGGAGAAGGCGACGGTCGCCGGGACTTTCTGAAGCTGATGGGCGCGTCGCTCGCGTTGGCCGGACTCGGAGCCTGCACCAGGCAGCCTACCGAGTACATCATGCCGTACGTGAATCAACCGGAGAACGATTATCCCGGGAAGCCGCTGTTTTTTGCCAGCGCCATCACGCAAGGCGGGTATGCCGCGGGCGTGTTGGTGGAGAGCAACGACGGCCGTCCCACAAAGATCGAGGGAAATCCCCAGCATCCCGCAAGTCTCGGCTCGACCGATGCCTACACGCAGGGCGCGGTTCTGAATGTCTACGATCCGGACCGTTCGCAGACCATTAATTTCCTAGGCGAAATTCGGTCCTACGCTTCGTTTCTGGCGAGCTTCAAGGACATCGTCACCGAGCAGGTTGGAAAGCAAGGCGCAGGTCTGCGGATCTTGTCGGAGACGACAACGTCGCCAACGTTGGAAGCCCAGATGAAAGATCTGCTGACGCAATATCCCAGCGCGAAGTGGATCCAATGGAATCCTGTGGGACTGGGCCGGCGTCAGGGCACCAAGCTGGCATTCGGTTCCTACCTGAACACGGTTTATAAGTTCGACGCGGCTGACGTCGTGGTGGCGTTGGACGCCGATTTCTTCCTCTCGGGCCCCGGAGCGGTGCGTTACTCCAGGGATTTCATGTCGAAGCGGCGCGTTCGCGACGGCAAGATGTCCATGAACCGGCTCTATGTCGTGGAATCGACGCCCACTTCCACCGGCGCGAAAGCGGACCATCGCTGGCCATTGAAGCCGTCTGAAATCGAGCCCTTCGCTCGCGAACTGGCCGGCGCGGTCGGGTCGGGCGGGGCAGGTGGTGGCGCCTGGAGTTCTCAGCCGTGGTTCGTTGCCATGGTGAAAGATCTGCAGGCGAATCGCGGCGCAAGCGTTGTGGTCGCCGGCGAAAGCCAAAGTGCCGAGGTTCACGCCCTCGCTTTTACCATCAACGAGGCGCTGGGAAATCTGGGCAAGACGGTGATCTTTACCGATCCAGTGGAAGCGAGTCCGGACGATCAACTGGCGCGGTTGAAGGAACTTTCCTCCGATCTGGATGCGGGCGCCGTAGATGTGTTGATGATCGTGGGCGGCAATCCCGTGTTCAACACTCCGGCCGATCTGGATTTTGCGAAGAAGCTGCAGAAAGCCCGGTTGCGCATTCGGCTGGGGCTCTATGACGACGAGACTTCGCAGTATTGCCAGTGGCAGATTCCTCAGGCCCACGAATTGGAGATGTGGGGCGATGCCCGCGCGTTCGATGGCACCGTAACGATTGTTCAGCCGTTGATTTTGCCCTTGTATGGAGGCAAATCGCCGTCGGAGCTACTTGCGGCGCTGACGGAGACTCCCGAGAAATCCGGGTACGACGCGCTTCGCGATTACTGGCAAAAGCAGCACACCGGAGCGGATTTCGAGAACTGGTGGCGTCGCGCGGTTCACGACGGTGTAGTTGCCGAGAGCGCTTTGCCGGCGAAGGCCGTTTCGGGAGCCAGGGTTCCGCCGGCGTCGAGTCGGCCGGTGGGGGGGGCCGATACGTTCGAAGTTTCGTTCTACCCCGATCCCTACATTTACGACGGGTCGTACGCCAACAACGGGTGGCTGCAGGAACTGCCGCGGCCGATGACGAAATTGACCTGGGACAACGCGGCGCTGATGAGCATCGCCACTGCCGAACGTCTCAAGTTGTGGAGCGAGGCGCGGGTCGAGCTCAAGCATGGCGGCAAGACCGTGTGGGCCTCCGTGTGGGTGCAGCCTGGCCAGCCGGACAACACCATCGCGGTGCATATGGGATTCGGGCGCACGCGGTCTGGCCGTGCGGGTAACGGAGCGGGTTTCAACGCTTACCAGATCTGGACGTCCGATTCCACAACGTATGCTTCCGGGGTGGAACTGCGCGATCTGCATGAGAAATATTCCATCGCCGCCACCCAGCATCACTATTTAATCGACCGTGAGCATGGTCCCCAGAAAGACGCGGCGCACGCCGCGAGCCCGGGAGACGCGGACTTCGAAACCGCGGAGGCCAAGCTGCGCGGAATTATCCGCTCGGTAGGTTTTGGCGAATTTCTAAAGAACCCCGGCGTAGTGGACGAAATGGGCGAGCAGCCGCCGAAGGGCCTGACAATTTATCCCGACGTCTGGAAGTACAACGGCTACGCATGGGCGATGGCCATCGATCTTACGGCTTGCACTGGATGCAACGCTTGCGTAGCGGCTTGCCAGGCGGAGAATAATATCGCCGTTGTTGGGAAAACGCAGGTGCTGAATACACGCGAGATGCATTGGATCCGCGTCGACAGATATTGGGAAGGTTCGGTTGAGAATCCGACCGCGCACTTCCAGCCCGTGCCCTGCATGCATTGCGAGAATGCGCCCTGCGAAGTCGTTTGCCCCGTCGCCGCCACGGTTCATGACCAGGAAGGTCTGAATACCATGGTTTACAACCGTTGCGTCGGAACCCGGTATTGCTCGAACAATTGTCCGTATAAAGTGCGCCGGTTTAACTTCTTCCTCTACTCGGACTACGTCACGGAATCGACCAAGCTGCAGAAGAATCCGGATGTGAGCGTCCGGAGCCGTGGGGTGATGGAGAAATGTACGTATTGCACGCAGCGGATTCAGTACGCCAAAATCATGTCGGAGCGCGAAGAGCGGGCAGTCCGCGATGGGGAAATCGTAACGGCTTGTGAGGCGGCATGCCCCACCCAGGCGATCGTGTTTGGCGATCAGAACGATCCGAACAGCCGCGTGACGAAATTGAAGAAAACGCAATTGAACTATGGAATGCTGGCGGATTTGAATACGCGGCCGCGCACCACTTACCTGGCTGAATTGCGTAACCCGAATCCGGCGATTCCGGTTTTGGAAAAGAAGAGCTAGCAGGATAGGCTATGGCACAGATAACCCCTGTTACCGACGAAAAAACTTTAGAAATCTCACCGGTCATCGCGCAGGACGCGACGCTGGCATCCGTTACCGACAAGGTGGGCGGCATCATCCTGCGGCGCGGCACTACGCTCGGCTGGATTCTGGGCTTCGCGTTTTTCTTCCTGATGCTGCAGTTGCTCGGAATCGGCGTCACCTACCTGCTGTTCAAGGGCGTCGGGATCTGGGGATTGAATATCCCGATTGGCTGGGGTTTCGCTATTGTCAACTTTGTCTGGTGGATTGGTATTGGCCACGCCGGGACTTTGATCTCGGCCATCCTGCTGCTGCTGAACCAAAGCTGGCGCAACTCGATCAACCGGTTCGCGGAAGCGATGACCATCTTCGCGGTGTGCTGCGCGGGCATGTTCCCGATCATCCACATGGGCCGTTCCTGGATCGCGTACTGGCTGTTCCCGTATCCAAATACAATGGCGATCTGGCCGCAGTTCCGCAGTCCTCTCGCCTGGGACGTCTTCGCGGTTTCCACCTACTTCACGATTTCTTTGGTGTTCTGGTATGTCGGCCTGATTCCGGATTTCGCCTCTTTGCGCGATCAGGCCAAACACAAATGGCAGCAGATCCTATTTGGGTCGCTCTGCCTGGGCTGGCGCGGATCGGCGTTCCATTGGGCCCGCTATGAGAAGGCTTCGCTGTTGTTGGCGGGCCTTTCCACCCCGCTGGTCCTCTCGGTTCACTCCGTCATCAGCTTCGACTTTTCGATTTCCATTCTGCCTGGCTGGCACACGACCATCTTTCCGCCGTACTTTGTCGCGGGCGCCGTTTATGACGGTTTCGCGATGGTTCTGACGCTGATGATTCCGCTGCGGAAGTTTTATGGCCTGGAAGGGCTGATCACCGCGCGCCACATCAACAACATGGCGAAAGTCATGCTGGCTACAGGATTGATCGTGGCTTACGGCTACGGGATGGAAGCGTTCTTCTCTCTGGTCTACGCCAACGACCATCTGGAAAAGTTCATGATGCAGAACCGTATGTTCGGACCTTATGGCTTCACTTACTGGTTACTGGTGGCGACCAATATCGCGATCCCGCAGTTGCTCTGGGTTTACAAGATTCGCAACAACCTTGTGTATCTCTGGTTGATATCCATGGTGATCAACGTGGGTATGTGGCTGGAGCGTTTTGTGATCGTCATCACGAGCCTTACGCGTGACTTCGTTCCGTCATCCTGGGGTACTTACTGGCCTACGATCTGGGACTGGATCATTTACCTGGGAACGATCGGTTTGTTTATGACTTTGATCTTCCTCTTTGTCCGCGTGCTCCCGATGATCACCATGTTCGAGTTGCGTGTGATCACGCCAAAGAGAACTGTTAAGGAGCCGGTCGCTTGAGCCATACAGTTACGGAACTACCGGCCATTCACGGCATGATGGCTGAATTTGAAAGCGCGGACGCGCTGGTGGACGCGGCCCGCAGTGCGCGCGCGGAGGGCTATCACAAGATGGATGCCTATACGCCAATCCCGGTGGAAGAACTTCACGATATTCTTCACATCCATGACAATCGCGTTTCACTTGCGTGCCTGATTGGGGGATTGGTAGGAGCCTGCACAGGATTCGGGCTGTTGTCGTGGACTTCGGCTTTCGATTACGCGCACAACGTGGGTGGACGCCCGCCCATCAGCATTCCGATGTTCATTCCCATCACGTTTGAATGCACGATTCTTTTCGCGGGACTCACCACCGCCATTGCCATGATCCTGATGAATGGCCTTCCCGCGCCATACCATCCGGTCTTCAATGTGGAACGGTTCACGATGGCATCGCGCAACCGGTTCTTCCTGTGCATTGAGGCGACGGACGAGCATTTTGACCGGGAAAAAACCAAGGCCTTCCTGGAGACTCTGGGGCCTGAAGAGGTGTCCGAAGTTGACCACTAACTTCCGCCTTCGCTTCTTGCTGGGTTTGGCCGGCTTGTCCGCTTCGCTCGTGGCGAGCGGTTGTCGGCAGGACATGCAGGATCAGCCTAAGTACAAGACTCTGGGCCAAAGCCACTTCTTTGAAGACGGGCGGGATTCACGTCCCATTCCCGCAAACACAGTGGCGCGAGGAACGTTAAACGAAGACCCCGCGTTCTACCAGGGAAAGGTGGATGGGAAGGATATCGAGTACTTCCCGGTTCCGATTACCCAGGCGGTGATCGAGCGCGGTCAGAACCGTTTCGATATTTATTGTTCCCCGTGTCATGGACGCCTGGGCAACGGTCTGGGAATGATCGTGCGCCGCGGTATGAAGCAACCGCCGAGCTATCACATCGACCGGCTTCGCACCGCGCCGGTAGGACATTTTTTCGACGTAGTGACGAACGGTTATGGCGTGATGTTGAACTATTCGGCGCAGATCCAGCCGGCCGACCGCTGGGCCATCATCTCCTACATCCGCACTCTTCAATACAGCCAGAATGCCAACGTGGCGGACCTGCCGCCCGATGTGAAAGCAAAGCTGCCGGAGGGTGGCAACTTGACGCCTGAGAGTAAACCGGTTCCATCTGCGCACGCGGGGGCGGAATAACATGGTAGCTGAGAATCCTTACGTCATTCCCACGCGGCTTCGGGCGGATCTTTCGCGAGGTCAGAACATCGCGCTGGGAATCGGCGTGGTCTTTATCCTGCTGACGCTTATCCAGTTATTTCTCGATCCCGACCAGTTCTACCGGTCGTGGATGGTGGGCTTCCTGTTCGCCTTCGGCGCGGGGCTTGGCTCGCTGGCACTGCTGATGCTGCAGTACATGACCGGCGGCGGATGGGGCATGCTGGTGAGGCGGCAACTGGAGGCGGGTTCGCGCACGCTGCCCTACCTCACGGTTCTGTTCATCCCCATTTTGTTCGGCCTCGGCCATCTCTATGAGTGGACGGATGCGGCCAGGGTGCAGGCCAACCCGATCCTCAGAGAGAAAAGCGCCTACCTGAATGTGACGTGGTGGATTATCCGCACGATTATTGTGTTCACGATTTGGAATGTTTACTCCTTCGTGCTTAACCGGCTTTCCGCGCGCGAGGAGCAAACGGGTGACATTTCCATTTCAAAGCGTCTGATGGGTTGGAGCGGCATCGGCCTCCTGATTTACGTCCTGTCACTGACCTGCGCCGGTGTGGATTGGGTCATGTCGATGAACGCGACATGGTTCTCCACCATTTTCGGATTGATCCTGTTGGCTACGCAGGGATTGACGATTGTTTCGACGGTGATCATCACAACCACTTTCCTGATGCGCGAGCCTCCGCTGCAGGGCGTCGTTCAGAAACGGCATCTGCATGACTTAGGCAAGTTGCTGTTCATGTTCACGCTGTTCTGGACTTATGTGAGTTTTTCGCAACTGCTGATTATCTGGGCGGGCAATCTTCCCAAAGAGATTACCTGGTACGTGGATCGCATGAACGGCGGATGGGGTTTTGTCGCGACTCTGCTTCTCTTCTTCCAATGGATGCTGCCCTTCCTGATTCTGCTGTCGCAGGACATCAAGAAGAACCCCAAGACCATTCGCTTCATGGCGATGTGGATTATTGTGATCCGGCTCGTCGACATGATCTGGCTGGTGGAGCCGAACTTCCGCAACGGGAATGTCTACCACGGTTGGTCCGACCTGACGGCCGCGATAGGTTTCGGCGGCCTGTGGGTGGGAATCTACCTGCAACAACTGAAACGGCGGCCTCTGCTGGCCGCGAATGCACCGGACTTCAAGAGGTATCTGGAATATGTCCCAGCCAAGTAGCCACGAGCACGACGAGTACCCGGAAAGCAATCCATCGGTTGCCTTCGATCCAGGTGAAGAAGACGTCAAGGCCGTTTCGAGCTTCGGGATCGGCCTGGCCCTCGGTATTGTGGTGGTCGCATTTGCGATGTGGGGATTGTTCGAATGGTTCTATGCTCGCGAAGACATGGCCAGTGCTCCGGTTACTCCCGCGGTTTTGTCCGAGAAGCCCCAGTTGCCGCCTGAGCCGCGGTTGCAGGCCGTTCCGAAACTGGATCTAAAGGCGCTTCGCGAAAGCGAAGAACAGGTTCTGACCAGCTCCGCGTGGGTAGACCCCAATCACGGCATTGCGCGCATTGCGATTGCGGACGCGATCAAGATTGTGGCCGCCAAGGGGCTGCCTTCCAAACCCTCCGCTGATCTTCCCAACCCGGAAGGCTATCGCGAGCTTCCGTCGGTGGCGAGCAGCGCGAGGACCGGGGAAAAGATTTCGCAATGAAGTTCCGTACCTCATCCATCGCGGCGGCAGTTGCCGTTCTGCTTTCGCAGATCGCGATGCCGCCTCACGCTCGCGCGCAGAGAGACCTCCTGAACATGCGAGGCATCGATCGGCCCGCTCCCTTAAAAGAGGTGGGGATCGACCAGAAGCTGAATTCGCAGCTTCCGCTCGACGCTCATTTCCGTGACGAGGCTGGCCGCGATGTCCGGCTGGGCGACTACTTTGGAAAGCGCCCAGTGGTGATGGCGCTGGCCTACTATGACTGCCCGATGCTTTGCACCCAGATCCTCAACGGAATGGTGCGTTCCTTGAAAACGCTCACGTTTGAGCCGGGCCAGGAATACGATGTTCTGGTCATCAGTTTCGACCCGCGTGAAAGGCCTCCGCTAGCGGCCCAGAAGAAAGCTTCCTATCTGCGGGAGTTCGGCCGGCCTGAAACATCCGCCTCCTGGCATTTTCTGACCGGAGATATGAAGCCGATCAAGGAATTGACTAGCGCCGTCGGTTTCCGCTATGTATACGATGTTCATACCAGCCAGTACGCGCATGCGAGCGCCATCTATGTGGTGACTCCGGATGGGCGCATGTCGCGGTATTTCTACGGCATTGAGTTTTCGCCGAAAGACATCCGTCTGGGGTTGATTGAGGCCGCGAAAAACCGGATCGGATCGCCGGTTGACCAGTTGATTCTTTATTGCTATCACTACGATCCGAGCACCGGCAAATATACGCCGCTGGTGACCAACATTCTACGGGTGGCCGGAGCCGCGACCGTTTTCGCGATGGGAGGGTTCATTACGCTCATGCTGATCCGCGACCGCAGGAATTCATCGGAGCCGCAGCCGGCTCTCGGCGGGAAAAGGGGCGTTTAGGGTTCGCGCACAATCGATATGGAACAGAAATCGATTCAGTTTTTTCCGGAACAGGCAAGCACGATCGCGCACTCGGTGGACGGGTTATACCTCTATCTCGTGCTGGTGACGGCGTTTTTCTCGATCTTGATCGCCACGCTGATCGTCATCTTTGCGGTGAAGTACCGGCGTCGCGCCGACACGCCGACTCCGAAGGCCGTTCATGGTGGCTTGTGGCTTGAAATCACCTGGTCAGTGATCCCGCTAGGGCTTTCCATGGTGATGTTCGCCTGGGGCGCCAGCATCTTCTTTACCGAGTCGCGGCCGCCGGCCGATTCCATGGAAATCTACGTCACCGGCAAACAGTGGATGTGGAAGATTCAGCATATGGAAGGGCAGCGCGAGATCAACGAGCTGCACATTCCTGTGAATCGCGACATCAAGCTCACCATGACTTCAGAGGACGTCATTCACGACTTTTACGTCCCGGCGTTCCGCACCAAATCAGACGTCCTGCCCGGCCGTTACACGACCGAGTGGTTTCACGCCACAAAAACAGGCGCATACCATATCTTCTGCGCGGAGTATTGTGGCACGAAGCATTCCGGAATGATCGGGACCGTGTACGTCATGGAGCCGCAGCAATTCGATGCGTGGCTTTCCGGCGGTGGGGGAACAGGAACGCTGGCGCAAAAGGGCGAGGCGCTCTTCTCGCAGTTGGGCTGCGTGACCTGCCACCAGGCGACAGCCGACGTGAAGGGGCGTTGTCCGAACCTGCATGGGATTTGGGGCAGGCCTCAGCAATTGACTACCGGCGCAAGCGTCACCGTGGATGCCGGATATGTGAGTGAATCGATCCTCAATCCGAGCGCCAAAATTGTTGCGGGCTATGAGAACATCATGCCCACTTTTTCCGGTCTCGTGACGGCGGAAGGCGTGACGGAACTGGTGGAGTACGTGAAATCGATTGGTCCGGCGCCTGGTGCGCCCGGAAGTGCGCCAGCGCCCGCGGCTAAGGGAGCGCCCGCGGCTAAGGGAGCGCCCGCGGCTAAGGGAGCGCCCGCGGCGAAAGCAGCGCCTGCGGCAACAGTGAAGCCATAGCGCAGTTAAGGGGATTTTCTAGGGAATTTAGGGATATCTTATGGAAACCGTAGCGACAGCAGTAGAGCGTGAGCCAAGAACCTACCTCAATGTGGATCACACATTGAAGAGTTGGTTGTTGACGGAAGATCACAAGCGCATAGGCATCCTTTACCTGATCGTCATCACCATATTCTTTGCCATTGGCGGATTGTTTGCGGCCCTCATTCGAATCGAGCTCACCACGCCTGCGGGCGACCTGGTCGAATCGAGCGTCTACAACAGGCTGTTTACCGGTCACGGCATCATCATGGTGTTCTTCTTCCTGATCCCGTCGATTCCGGCCTCACTCGGGAACTTCCTGATTCCGCTAATGATCGGCGCCAAGGACGTGGCCTTCCCCAAGCTGAACCTGCTTAGTTGGTATCTCTACGTCATTGGTGGATCGATGGCGCTGACGGCCATTATTTACGGCGGCATTGACACCGGATGGACTTTCTATGTCCCGTTCAGCACGGGCTATGCGAGTGGCATGGTGATGCTGACGTTGGTGGGAATATTCATCAACGGGTTCTCCTCGATTCTCACCGGGCTCAACTTCATGGTGACCATCCATCGCATGCGTGCGCCGGGCATGACGTGGTTCCGTCTTCCCTTGTTCATCTGGTCGCTTTATTCCACCAGCCTAATCCAGGTGCTGGCAACGCCGGTAGTCGCGGTGACTCTGCTTTTGGCCGCGCTGGAGCGTGGTTTGCACATCGGAATTTTCGATCCGGCTCTGGGAGGCGATCCGGTTCTGTTCCAGCACTTGTTCTGGTTCTACTCGCACCCGGCGGTTTACATCATGATTCTTCCGGCCATGGGCGTCACCAGCGAGATCATCTCTACGTTTTCAAAGAAGGAGCCTTTCGGGTATAGCTTCATCGCACTGTCGAGTCTGGCGATCGCGGTATTTGGGTTTATCGTCTGGGGACATCACCTGTTCGTTAGCAGCCAGTCGGTTTACGCCGGCATGGTTTTTTCGATCCTCAGCTACCTCGTAGCCATTCCATCCGCTATCAAGGTGTTCAATTGGGTTTCGACCATGTATAAGGGATCGGTCGAGTTGACGACGCCGATGCTATACGGGATTGGGTTCATCGGCCTTTTCACAATCGGCGGCCTGACTGGATTGTTCCTCGCCAGCATGGGCATGGACGTCCACCTTACCGACACCTATTTTGTGATCGCGCATTTCCACTACATCATGGTAGGGGGCGCAATCATGGGTTTTATGGGCGGCCTGCACTTCTGGTGGCCGAAGATCACCGGGAAATTGTATTCGGAAACCTGGGCTCGGCTCTCGGCGATTATTATCTTCCTGGGATTCAACCTCACGTTCTTCCCGCAATTCATTTTGGGTTATATGGGGATGCCGCGCCGCTATCACGTATACGCGCCGGAGTTCCAGGTTTTCAATGTTCTTTCATCGGCGGGCGCCTCGGTCCTGGGTTTAGGCTATGCGCTGCCGTTGGTCTATTTCCTGTGGTCGATCTTTTTTGGGAAAAAGGCTCCGGCGAACCCGTGGGGAGCTACCGGTCTTGAGTGGCAGATCCAATCGCCGCCACTCCCTGAGAATTTCGAGATCACGCCGGTGATCACGGAAGCCCCATACCACTACGCGCCGAGCGAGGAGGTCGTTCACGTTGGCTAGCCATTCGGTAACGCTGAGGCATCACTTCGAAAATGCGGAGCAACAGAAGGACGCATCCACGATTGGGATGTGGATGTTCCTGGTTACCGAAATCATGTTTTTCGGTGGGCTGTTCATGGCTTATATCGCTTACAGGGGAGCTTACCCCGAAGCATTCGCCGCCGGGAGCGAGAAGCTGAACATCGTTTACGGAACCATCAATACGCTGGTTCTGATCTGCAGTTCGCTCACCATGGCGATGGCCGTGCACTCGGCCGCCGTGGGAAAGAAAAAGATGATTGTTCTCTTCTTGATTCTGACTCTCATTCTGGGAGGCGTGTTCCTGGGAATCAAAGCCGTGGAATATCACGACAAATATGTGGGTCACGAGATTCCAGGCGTGAACTTCCATCCTGAGATTGATGGCCACCCGAACGTCGCGGTGCAAAATGTTTCTCTCTATTTCGCGCTCTACTTCGGGATGACCGGATTGCACGCCATGCACATGATCGTTGGCGTTGGCATGATTTCCTTTCTCATCTTCAAGGCATCGCGCGGAGCTTATACAGCCGAGTGGCATACGCCGGTTGAACTATTTGGGCTTTACTGGCACTTTGTCGATATCGTGTGGATCTTCCTGTTCCCGCTCCTGTACCTGATCGATCTGCATCAAGGGAGATAAAAATGTCGAATCATCCAGATCACATTGTTCCCGTTCGCGTCTATATTTTCGTGTTCCTCGCGTTGATGGTGTTTACGGTCCTCACCGTATATGCCGCAACCATCGACCTCGGGCGCTATAACATCGTGCTGGCACTAGTGATCGCCTGCATCAAAGCCTCGCTGGTGATCATGTTCTTCATGCACGTCTACTACAGCTCGAAGCTGACCAAAGCCATCGTCATCGCGGGCTTATGTACGCTGATGATCCTGTTTTTCTTTACCCTGACGGATCTTGCCACAAGGGGAGCGCTGCAAGGAACGACGGACTGGGTCGGCGTTCCCGGGCGTTGAGTCGAGCGGGCCTCTAGACTAAACTTCCGATCTTTTCCTTAATTTGGTCAGCCGTGAAAGGCTTTCGGACATATCCGGCGGCGCCCAACTGAACGGCTTCCATCACTTTTCCCTGCCCGCCCTCGGTGGTAATCATCACGATGGGTACGCCCTTCATGCTATCCATTTCCTTGATGCGGGTGAGCAGTTGAATGCCGTCCATGTTCGGCATGTTGATGTCGGAAAGAACCAGGCCGAACTTGTGTTTTTCAAGCGCTGCGAGAGCTTCGAGTCCGTCCCCCGCTTCCATCACTTCGCCGATGGGTAGTTCGGTCTGCCGCAGAACGCGCTGCAGGATCTTGCGAATTGCCGCCGAGTCATCAACGATGAGTATGTCCAGTGCCATTCTGTTTTCCGCTCCTTGGACTAAGATCGGCGGAAGAGCTGGCCACCTTTAGTGCGGAGCTGAGGCGTTCCGCAAGGCGTCCAGTATGGAATCCACGTAGTTCGTTGTTTCCGGGAACGGCGGAACGCCCTGAGACTCGTCCACCCGCGCTGGCCCGGCGTTATAGGCGCCCAGCGTCCGGTTCAAGTCTCCGTCATAGCGATCCAGCAGTTTCCGCAGGAATTTCGCTCCTCCGAGTACGTTGGCTTCCGCGTCAAGCGGGTCCGCCACTCCCAGGTCCTCCGCAGTGCCCGGCATGAGCTGCATCAGGCCGAGGGCGCCATTGGAGGACACCGCACAGGGCCTTCCTCCGGACTCCTGGCGGATTACCGCTCGGACCAGGTCCGCATCGACATGTTGCGTCAGCGCCGCTTCTGTGACCAGGCTCTCAATCCGAAGCGGCGACAGCGCATCGCAATCGGCCGTCACCGTGTCTTCAGCAGCGCTATGAAGACTCGATTCGGTGACGAAGAAGCCTCCACTGGTCCCGGCGCCCTGACTTCCCGGCTTCCGGAACGTCTCCATCTGCGTTTGGATGGACGAGGCCATGGCCGACTCCGTCTGTTCCATTTGCTTTGCCGCCGCTTCCATTTGAGTACTTTGAGCCCCCATGTTTTGCGCCGCCCCGGGCGCCAGTAATACGATAAGCGCTTTGTTGATGGAAAATCTCAGTCTCACTAGAAAACCTCAGTTCGTTGTCGATACGACTAATGGGAGGCCTCCCACCTTGGGATCTCCCAATTGGAGCGATCATGGCAATCAATTCGCTCGGTGCCCCAGCACCCGCGCCCGTAAGTGTCGTCACCCCAGCGCCCCAGCAGTCGGCGCCTGGACAAGCCGCGCAGAACCGCGCTCTCTCTCAGGCTGTGCGCACCGTCAATACTTCTCTCACTCCGCAAAATCAGCAGCTTACCCTTTCTCTTGACCCAGTTACAAAGATCGCCGTCGCCAAGGTGGTGGATCCGGTCAGCGGTCAGGTGCTGAGTCAGGTGCCATCGGAAGACGTCCTCCGCCTAGCCGCATACCTCGAAGCGCAAGCCAGCGAAGAACAGGCGGCGCAACAAGCCGCTCAAGAAACCTTGGGCTAAACCGATAAGGCTTCGTGCGCAACCAAATCAGTCCTTACCTGGAACAAACCATCGCCTCCGCAAGCCCGCTCGAATTGATTCGTCTCTACTACCAAACGGCCATTCAGGCCGTACGCGATGCGCGCGCTTTCCTGGCGCAGAAGAACATAAAAGAGCGCGTTCGGTGCATCTCACTGGCGCACGGGGTTCTTGCCGAACTCTTTCGGTCGCTCGACAAGAAAACCGGGGACGGGAAACTGGCTGCCGATCTCGCCCGCCTGTATGCCTACATGATGCGCCGGCTGCTGGACGCAAACTTTCGTCAGGCCGATGAGCCGCTGGCCGAAGTTCTAAATCTCTTGCTCCCGCTAGCGGAAGCCTGGACGGCCATCGCCTCCCAGGAGGCCTCGGCACAGGCGGCATCGGCCCCTCAATCCTGGCAGGTGCTTGCGGAATCCGAGACGAGCAATTATTCCGCGAGTTTCTGAGCGGTTGGGTTGACAGGAGGCTTTGCGGAGCTGCTTTGAAGTCCTGCCTCCACCATCTTCGCCAGGCCCAATCCGCCTCTCGAACTCAATGCTTTGGCGAACTGCTCCTCCGCCATGTCTATGGCCGTGCTTCCCGCTTGATCGTCCTCCGTGCCAAGAAACGAGCCGGATGAAGACATCGTCTTCATAATCTGCGAAATCAGAAACCCTTCAAACTGCTGCGCCGCTTCGTGAATGCGCGCCGGGTCATCCGTCTTCTTTTTCGCCGCCAGAGGAATAGCGGAAGGTGTAGCGGGTGCTATGTCCAGGAACGGCTGGTCTATTTTCATGGGTTAGATCACCTCCAGATCGGCTTCCAGCGCGCCCGCGGCCTTCAGGTTCTGGAGAATGGCGATGACATCGCGTGCGGTAGATCCAATCGCCGCCAGCGCTCTCACCAGTTCTTCCACGGTCGCACCGTCCTTCAGCACTACATTCTTTACCTTCTCGTCCTTGGCGGCAACCGTTGTTTCCGGAGTCACTTCGGTAGTTCCTTTCGACCCTGGCAGCGGCTGCGAAACGTTCAGTTTGGTTTGGATCTCAACAGTAAGATTGCCGTGCAGAATCGCGACGGGCGAAATGCGGACTTCTTTTCCCAGAACGATGGTTCCCGTGCGTTCGTTAATTACGATCTTCGCCGGACGGTCAACTTCCACCGTGAGATCCTCCATCTCCGCGACGAACTCGGTTGTGCGGCCGGAGAAGGCGGCGGGAATTGCCACGCTGATGAGTGCTGAATTCTGAGCATGCGCGATCACGTCTTTGTCGGGTGCGAAGTGTTTGTTAATCACGTCGGCTACGCGAGCGGCTGTTGCGAAATCCGCGTCTCGAAGCTGAATATTTACCTTGGCCGTGATGTTCGACGAAGGCGCGCCGCGTTCGATAATAGCGCCATCCGGAATACGGCCCACCGTGGGATGATTCACCGTAGTGCCCGATCCCGCCCGGCCGGCCGTGAAGCCTCCCGTGACAACAGGCCCTTGGGCCACCGCGTAGACATCACCGTTCGGTGCTCGCAAACTGGTGAGAATCAGAAGGCCGCCCTGCAGAGTCTTCGCATCGCCGACGGCGGCCACCGTCACATCCAGCTTGGCTCCGGGCTGGGCAAAAGGAGGAAGCGTCGCGGTAATTAATACTGCCGCGGTATTCTTCACCGTAATCGCGGATGCAGATACGGTTACCCCCATGCGTTCGAGCAGATTTGTGAGGCTCTGAACGGGAAAAACCGTTTGCCGTCCGTCGCCCGTACCGGCCAAACCCACCACTAATCCGTAGCCGAGCAACTGATTGTCGCGCACGCCTTCGAGGCTGATGAGCTCCTTAAGACGGGCGGCCGGTAAGGCCGTCTGAACCAGAATAATTGCGAAGGTTGCCGCACGATATATATTTCGCATCTCAGAACGGAAGGATACCCAGCAGCAGACGATAGAGGAAATTGGGACGATGCGTCGCATCATTGACTACGCCCTTGCCGTCGACCTGTACTTCCAGTTGACCCAGAAGATCGGAAGGCACCGAGTTCGCGGAATTCAGATCGTCGGGTCGCACCACGCCACGCACCGTGATCACCTGGTGCTCCGAATTGATTCCCAACAGCTTTGTTCCTTCCACGACCAGGTAGCCATTGGGCAGCACATGGGTGACGCGCGCGGTGAGAGTTGTGGTGAGGGTAGTCACGCGCGATGTAGTGCCTTCGCCGTCCAGAGTGGTGGTTCCGCCGAGCGTGAGGAGATTGGCCAAAGGTCCCGCCGCTTTGGTCACTCCCGCAAGGGCCGTTATGGAGTTTTGAGAAGCCGAGGCGCGCGACGTCTTCGTCGATCCCGTGCTGACGGCCGACATGGACTCGGAAACGACAATCGTGACAATATCGTCCCGTTGAGCCGCCTTGATGTCGTGCGTCACGTCCAGCAGGCGGCTTGTCGGCGAGAACAAAGAGCCTGGGTCGGCGCTGTTGCCTTGCGCACTCGAATTGCGGCTGAGCGCCTCCGTCACGTACTTATCGAGGGCGCTTGGCGGAGGTGCGGGTTTCGCTTTGTCGCCCTTCTTGCTCGAACTCCAAGGGAATGAGATGCCGAGACATGTGACCAAAACCAATACCGCATTCATTTTTGACTCACCTCCGTCACTTTCTGCTCCGGCGCCGGAGTAACGAGGACCGTATTCTTCCCAACGACCTTGGCCTTGAAAACTTTGCTGTTCGAAGGGTTCATCACGGCGACCATGTCGCCCGTGCGCCCGCTTGTTTCCGCACGGGCATCGAATGCGAGACGTGCCGCGCCGTTGCGCACTTCCACCTTCACGGTCGCCCCGCTCACGACGTCGGTTCCCTTCTCAAACTGCGCGAGCAGCAGCGCGGTGCCCGCGGCCAGGTGCGCTTTGGCCAGGCGTCCGACCAGTTCGGCGGCCGACGAAGCGAACCCTGCGGTCGCCATCCCTGTTTCACGCTCCTCTGTTCTCAGCATCTTCGGCGTGACTACTTCGCCCGGATTGATGTCGACCGCGGCCACCACCAGAGTTTGCTTCACCCGCACACGCACGCGCGCCCACACGGGAAACCGCTGGCTTCCTCGATAGAGTACATAGCCATGCAGAAGTTGGGAGCCGTCGAGCGCTTCCCGTAGAACCTGCGGCCGGTCAAAAAACAGCTTCCCCACTGGCGCGGGAAA
>Ga0182030_10002162_pt1 | contig 41585 bp, 37 predicted proteins | sample 812S3MmetaG_FD_121299 | JGI IMG/M metagenome (GOLD analysis project Ga0182030, IMG submission 121299) | Permafrost microbial communities from Stordalen Mire, Sweden - 812S3M metaG (Illumina Assembly) | ecosystem: Environmental > Terrestrial > Soil > Wetlands > Permafrost | place: Sweden...
CGGACAGGCAACCGCCGACAGGCCCACCATCGGGTCGGTGACGCCCACCTTGCTGAGCGTGGTCGTGCCCGTGTTAGTGACCTCGTAGTAATAGGTCACCGACGTGCCGGAAGCCGAGAAGCTTGTGATGCTGGCGCTCTTGACAACGGCGATGGACGTCGTTGTTTTCCACGATGCCTGATATGAAGTCGTGTTGGCTGACGAGAGGGCCGTCGATGTCGCCGCGGAAGCAATTGGAGATGTCATTGCGCCAAAGGCAAATATCAAGATCGCAATTGCGCTGACCGCGGAGAATACTCGACAACAAGCCCTACGAAATGCAGCCCAGCCGCTCTCAACACTCACAAATTAGCCCTTGCCATCAAACATTTAAGCAAAGGCAATCTTAAGTATTAAAACCCAGAATCAACCTTTGCGAGAAACAAATCATTGCGTAGTGCCAATTGAATGTCAAGTCATTGCGCACTGAATTTGTCAACAATTCGCGTTTCATATTTCCAGAAATATTCGGTAGAGCATCAACGCTTCTTCGCGCAAAATCGATGACCTCAACACGGCGTAGACAATTTGAAATCCACGAAGCAAGCACCCGACAATCGGTGAAGTGAGCGTGCGGACGTTCGCTCGAAAATTCGATATTCAGTCGCGGTGTGCACCAATCTGAACGATGGATTTCAACTCACGTTGACGCAGAGTGACTCTCAGCGCCGTCAGCGAGCGACGCGGCAATGCACCCGCTCCAGCCAACTTTGTGCACCAGAGTAAGAGAATCACGGTCGCGGCCACCACCATGATCTGCCCCAGGTTTGTGAAGTCAGCGCGACGCAAACATCAATAACCATTGACTGGTGCAAGATATCGATCACCCAGCCCGTCTCACGGTCGCGGCCGCCAGTAACCTCACGGTCTGGGATCACCTGCGTTAGCGCAGGTGATACGGCAAAAGTGCCAGTAGACCCAACTCAGTTTGACCGGCCCTCCGCCGTGACAAAGGCAGGTCGACGGTGTCGAACGTGAAATCACGGCGTGGGCCGTGCGCCACCCGGTGTCATTGGGCCGCTCGAAAAAGTGGAGATTCTTGTCAGTATTGACGTACAGCCGATTGGCGAGATGGCGGGATCAATGAAGCAGTTCGGGCATCGCTGTACCCGCCACCCTTTTTAGAAGCACGGAGTAGGGTGCCTCAGCGAAAACGCACGTACTGCGGCCCGGGCCCGACCGCGAGATTCGCCGCGAAGGGGCCGGTCCTGGACATTCTTGATTCAACTGCGTGCGTGCCGCCCTGCACGTCAATCGAAGTGCAATGAGAGCCGCGATGGGCACCGCAGATCGTTCCCCGCTCCGAAGCGGCGTATCTAGCTCACCATCAGGGCATGGGACATATTTCCCTCGGTCTCCACCGCGGTGGCGGAATTGCCAGCGCGGACTTCGTCGCGCAAGTGGCGCAAATGGGATCCGAGATGCCTTCAGAACGAGGTCAGCAACACCATTCGAAGTGTGCCCGGGTCACGAGGTCGACTTCCCGTGTCGGCGTTTCCGCTGAAGGATAATGATGAACAGTACGAAAGGGCCGCACTGCGCGCGCCAGCGTGAGCGTGATGCGTGGCCCGGAGGACGCTTTCGGCATCGAGTTTCTCGATTCTCTACGGCAAAAAAGCACTGTTGGGACCGTGGCGAGCATCCAAGAGGCGCGAGTGTCGTCAGGCGTTGGCGCCACGCTGGGAAAGTCTGGGTGCACTTTGCTGTGAGGTGCAGGCGTTCAATTCCATCAAATATCGAGATCGCGGCACGGGCCGACAGACACGAGGGAGTCCTGCGAGAGGCATCTGGTCATGGGCTGGATTGACGGTCCAACCTTCGAACCCGTTTACCCGGAAGTAACGTCTCGGGCCCCTGATGACGGTGGGTTGGACCGTGTCCCATTTGGCTATGGGCGGTCTGTCCAGAGCGTCGGGCGCTCGACGCGACGGTACTCAACTGCACCGCGAGATGAACGGCATTGATTACCGACCGACCCAGATTCATACCAGCAGTGCTGCTCGCTACCGACGGACTCGGTTGGTCATGTTAAACCCGCGTCGGACACGGCGCGAAGACATACCGCCTCGTCCTGGAAGTCGAACTCCAAAGTTTCTGACGATCCAGTCGAGCCCTTTTGGTAGTCGGATCGCCTAAGAGCCTCGAGTGCGCCCATCTCGCGAAGATGCAACCGTCCAGACTCACAGGGATCCCACCGCACCACCGACAACAGTTGGAGGTCGGGCCCGGGCGACGCGACCATGAGAATGGTCACCGCCAATCGCATGCCGACGGCCGAAACGCACTGCACCGCAATCGAACGTGACGGACCCTCGGATCACGCGTCACCATTAATTGGTCGGTTGGGTTCCGTTCTCGGATGGGGTATCCCCACCCTCCACCGCCGCCTTCGCGGCATCGCTATCGCGTAGGTTTTTGAGAAACAGAGGCTGTTCGTTGACTGGCGTCTGTAGAGGTTCTCGTAGGAGAGCCAACTTTCCCCTCACCACCCCGGCCATCGCCAATGAAGTACCGGCGACAATCAGTGCCATGCGAGTCAAAGCTACGCGCGGATTTCTTCTTATCATCGTGAGACTTTGGACGAGCTCCCGAGGCAACGCACCCATAACGTGTTTGCGCTCTGCCGCCAAACCCGCATTTGCACCAACGAGTGTGGACACTGCCGCCTTGGAGAGGCCCTCGGCCCAGCATCGAGTCCAGAAATAATGCCAGGTAAGTCGTGACGCTGGGACGCGGTGATGCACCACTGCAGCACGAGCGAACATGAATCGATGTCCAGGAACATGCGAGGTGTAGCGGATGCAGAGTTCCGTCTCCTCACAGCCCAGCGGGGTCACACCAATGCGACCAAGTCCCGAAGTAAAACCACCGACCGAACTAAACACGTGGCGTCGAATGGCCATGTTCGCGCCAATTGGATTCCGAATCGGCGCATTCGTAGTGGGTAGACCAGCAAAGCTGCATCCAAGAATCCAATAGAACGTCTCGGGAAACCATGCCGCCTCGCCGCTCTCCCAGAAGGGAACAACGAATCCTCCGGTGCCCGCAACAGCTGGATCGGACATCGGAGCCAGCAACTCTTCGAGCCACGTGGCCTCGGCGAAGGCGTCATCATCGAGGAAGGCAATTACGTCGCCCGACGAATACACGACACCCGTATTGCGCGCCCCCGAAAGTCCCTTCGTTGACTCGTTGGCCACCACTCGAGCACCCAGAAATTCGACCTGCGCGCGCTCGCGAAGGTCCTCGTTATGGTCGATGACCACGATTATCTCTTCGGGCGGTCTGGACTGTTCGGTGCACGATTGCACTGCCGCTTTAAGAGCGTCCCAGCGGTCCAACGTGTATGCACATATAACTACCGAGACTGACATTAGGCCTCAACAGATAACTTGAGTTCCAGGTGCTCGCGTTGTCGTTCGCCCACGATACGTTGAGCGAATTCGGCCCAACTTTCGGGGCTGGGGAACCGTAATCCCGCTAACCGCAGTGCGTGAATCAGCGCAACGTGCACCGAAACGGGACGGTTGCGATCCGCAAGAAATCCTCCGACGTAGCCGTAGCCAACTTTCGGGAGTCGCTGCTCGCTCAGGACAACGGTCGCAATCCCAACAGCTACCGCAGTGGAATAGACCCTCGAATCGACCGTCGGTTCGGCAATGCTGAGCGCCGACGACGCGGTGCACAGTTCCAGAAGTTCAACCGACGACACGTTCTCTCCAATTAATTCCACGTGCTTCGTGTGATAGCTCTCAGCAATCATCTTGGGCACCGACAGATCATCGTGACGCATCACTATCTGCAACGTGTACGCGTTGATGGACGCTTCGGGTATCGCGTCAAAGGCCGCCAGGAGCGTCGCCAGTGACCCGCCGTCATCCTTGGGAACAAATGCGGTGATCTGTTGGTTCGAAACTTGTTCGCGACGACCTCCGAGCGAAAGTGCGCGATGCGACTCAACAATCGGACCGTAGCGGCCGTACGCCGACGCCAAACCCTTGGCCTCGGATTCGTCGCCGACAAGGATGACGTCAGCATCCGCCACGATGCCCGCGAGACTCTCTGCGCGCGCACGATTGGATTTAGGAAGGCTCGCGCACGCCACGACGGTCAGCGCGCCCGCGGTGCGACCGGCCCGAATGAACTGGCGGATCCATGCATTGTCAATTCCCGGCCACGCATACGCGACCACCGTGCCGACGTCAGGGCCGATGAGATCCAGAAAATCCTGTGCTCTGAAGCGAGAACCGATTGGTACGCGGCCTTGTGAGCCAACTCCTATGTTTACGGCGCCGTGGGCCGCTGCCAGCGACGTGGCACGATGAAGCCCCGTCATTGAATCAGGATTGGAATCGACCACAACCCGAGTGACCTGCGTAAATTTCGCGAGGTTCTGCACGATCTCAGAGACAATGATCCCGGGAACCGTCAACGACGACCCCGGACCAGCCACCACGACAGCCCTACGACTGTCGTTCGCTGTCACCGAACCCAGGTGGGTTGACTCCTCAGCGCGCCACAACACGGTATCTCCGAAATCTCTCACGAACAATAATTTGAAAGCATCGTATTCCATCGCGCAGCGCATTTAAGTTACTGCTGCCGTGAATTCGATGTGTCTCGAAACAGGGAACTTCAGTTGTCTTCAGTCCGGCCCGGTGGGCCCGTATGTCGATGAGCAATTCGACCTCGAATCCATCCGCGTCAATTCGAAGATAGTCCAATTGATCCGCCCAAAGACCCTTGAATCCGTAAGTTCCGTCGGTGTAGTGAGCTCCAAAAAGTAGCCAGATCAAGAAGCAAATTCCGCCGTCGCCGAATCGACGCAACCTCGTAATGTCCACCGAGCCCCCACCCTGACCGAAGCGGCTGCCCTTGACATAATCGGCGCCCGCGATGAGCGCATCTCTGAACAGTCCGATCTCGGAACCATCCATTGACCCGTCGGCGTCCATCACGATAAGAATGTCGCCTTTGGCCTCATCGAGACCGGCGCGCAGGGCCGCTCCCTTTCCGTGGAGCGTCTGCTGAACGATTCTCAAATCCGGTCGCAGGGTCTTGGCGACCCGTTCCGTGTCGTCGAGGGAGCGTCCGTCGACGATAATTATCTCCGTGACCCAACTTGGAACGGTGTTGAGCACGTAGGGAAGATTGCCAGCCTCATTCAACGTGGGAATAATGACCGAAACCGTCGGCGAAATGGGGCGAGGGAGTTGTTGTTCGGATCCGTAGTAATGCCGTGGCTGCGCTGTAGGGCTCGACGACCGCACCCTATTCCTCCTCATCAGCCCTTGCACTAATAACAATTCCAGAAAAACTCTCCGTTGTCAATGGGAAATAACCATGGAGTGTAGCGAGGGCATGCGAAGAAATTCCAGTCACCCCCGCATCGAATCTGGACGATCCACCACTTGTTCTACCGGGGTGCCTACTACTTCGTTCAATCCCGTTATCCACCTACAAATTTCCTGTCATCGTTTTCAACGCCACGCCAACCCGACGTTGTTGTCCCTCGCTAATACAAGGGGACTGCGGATCTGGAGCTCGCTTTTTTAGGGGTCGGAACGTGCATTGGCTCCGGGGCCGGAGGCAAGAATTCTGTTGTGAAAGCAACGCCATTTCTCGACTCGTGTTTCGCCCGTTGTCTGTTCGACGCCGGTCAATCAACTCATGGATTTGTTGATCGCTAACTGGGCTTGTAAATCGCGACCCAGTCAACGAGCAATGAGTTGTTCGCCGTCGGGCAGGCCCAGTTGGCTGAGCAGAAGGTCTGGGACTGAATACTGAGGTGCATGGGAACCGTGGGGATTTCCGCGGTTTTGGTCACGCTACCCCAGACGTTGCCATCCACCGTGTAGGTGATTGACGTTGGGGTCCAGATGACGCCCCAAGTGTGCCACTGGGTCATGTCAATGGTGACACTTCGCGCGTCTTGGTTATTGGCGGCGTTAAAGTGCACCGTCGCGTTCGTACCAGTGGAGGTTGTGTAGGTTTCGTTGAAGTCAACCTCGGGAGGCCACTCGCTACCATCGGGCCAAAGGAGTTCGTCGTTGTCGTCGCCAGGTCCGGTAATGCGCGAGCGCACGAAGTAAGCCCCGTAGGTCTGACCAGGGGTTCCGCTGTAGCTCGTGCCACCTGTAACCCACGCGTTGGCGTAGTTCGCATCTTGGTAAGTATTAATGCGCAGCAGTCCACCGCTCACGGTCACGTGGGCCGGGTCGAAGTCAGTCCCCGGGTCGCCACCGGGCTGGCCCTTGTAGAGGAACCAATTGGCCGGCATCGATGTTCCAGTAAAGGTCGTCACATAACTCTGGCTATAACCCGAGAGCGCATTCGCGCTCGGGGGGGAGTAACCGGTCTGGTCAGAACTGTTCGGCGTACCAATTGGATACGCAGTATTTGGTGACGTTCCGGTCGTCGTCGTGGTGGTGGTCGGAGCCGTCGTCGTCGTGGTGGTGGGCGTCGGCTTTGCTGTCGTGGTGGTGGTCGGTGCCGGCTTTGCCGTCGTTGTGGTGGTCGGTGCCGGCTTTGCCGTCGTTGTCGTTGTCTGCGCCGGTGGAGCACCCGAGGACCCTGACGACGATGTGGTCGTTAAGGGCGGTGTCGTGGGCGTCACCGTCGTCGTGGGCGTCACCGACGTCGTGGGCGTCACCGACGTCGTGGGCGTCACCGTTGTCGTCGGTGCCGTGGTGCCTTTGGACTTGTTCCGGCGCCTACGGTCAACACGCGACTTGGTCGACTTCTTCTTTGAATTCGTCTTGGTCAAGACGGCGCCCGCGTGTGACCAGACCGTCAGCGAATGGGACGCTTCAATGCCGCTCACGGACTGGTGGGTGAACGTGGCAACGCCCGCCGAGTTGCGGTACAACACCGTCGTCCCCGCAGAGTCCTGCTTCGCTGCAGTGGACGCCGATGCGTCGATGCTCACCATCGCCAAGAAGACGCACGAGGCGGTGACCAGCGTCACGAGTTTTTGAATCCGGTACGTTTTCGGACTCTGGAAAAGTTGATTGAGTGTGCCCTTGTTCATGACATCCAAATTCACATACGAAAATCAAAGCGCTACCTACTCAAACTCAACAAACTCACAAAACTCCACCGGATACGCCATTTCAGCGAGTTATCCTTCCTGGCCAAGGGTCATATTCGCAGCGGAACTCATGTTCGCTCATGGCCTCGCTGATCGCCACCCTTCGCGGAATAGATCAACGCTCGGCACCTACAGATGAGCCAGAATGACCGTTCTCATTGGGATGGTGCCCGCGCGCGCGAAAATTCTCAACAACCGCTTGTTTGAACATTAAGAAGGTGACCCGAAAGACCAGAATGTCAGTCCGAGCCCGGCCGACGCCCCATTAGAGCAACGGATTGAACCCGTAGCCCGTCGAGCGTGAGCAGTTACATGGATTGATACGCGGCCCAGGCGTCGGTCACGATACTTTCAAGATCCGAACGCTGAGGTCGCCAGCCCAGCACATCTCGTGAACTTTCACTACTGGCGATAGCGGCCGATGGGTCGCCCGGTCGTCGATTGACGTAACGAACCTCAAAGCTCTTGCCGGTAACCCTTTGCACGGTCTCGACCACTTCGCGATTAGATGAACCAACACCGCTGCCAAGATTGATGACCAACTCCGGGTGGTCGGCCAAGGCCGTAATCGCCAGGACATGGGCTTCCGCGAGGTCGCTCACGTGCACGTAGTCGCGAACACAGGTGCCGTCGGGGGTTGGATAGTCACTACCGAATACGTCAAGATGATCACGCTGACCGGCCGCCGTCTCGAGCGCAAGGGGGATGAGGTGGATCTCAGGCCGGTGACGTTCGGGATGCGCCAGCGTGCCGCCAGCCGCGTTGAAATAACGCAGCGACGCCGTGCGCATTCGGCCGAGTTCGGACAACCAGTGGAGGCTCTCTTCGACCATCCGCTTGGACTGTCCGTAGGGGCTGTGGGGCTGTGTTGGCCGATCTTCGCTGATCGGCATGACCTCCTGATTGCCATAGACCGCGCACGAGGACGAGAAGACGAAACGCTCAACTCCCGAAGTGACTAACGCGTCGAGCATTCTTAATGTGGACGCCACGTTATTAGAGAAGAAGACTTCGGGGAACTTCATGGACTCCGCGGGCTCGATGCGGGCGGCGAAGTGGACGCAGGCATCAAACGCGCCGAGCGACGTGATGAGCTCGACATCACCGCAGTCGCCGCGCACGAACATTGCGTTGGTTGGGACGTTGTCGGCGCGGCCCGTAACGAGGCTATCCAGGGCAACGACGTCGTGACCCTTCGCCAACAAGAGCTCGGCGGTGGTTGATCCAATGAATCCGGCGGCCCCAGTGACGAGAATTCTCAAAAGAGTCCTCCGGATCGACCGGCACACCGACGCTGCGATGAACCGTGCGCCGTCGTCACATCCTGTGTCCGCCCATTCAAGTAACGAGGTGGACACAGGCATTTACGCCACAATATTGACCGCCAGTTCATGCGCTGAGTCTATAGAAGCGTCAATATTAGGCCCGGTTTCGACCGGGAACTGGTCGATGAATGTGGAAGTCACGTTCGAGTTGCTTCGCCCACACGAATGTCAACGCCAGACGGGCTTGAGTGGTTCAACAGGTTCTCCGACGGATGAGCGATGTCTAGGACGTAGTCACTGCCCAATGCGCGGTTCACCAGATTACGTCCGAGCCATCGTTGAAAGGGCTCTCGGCACCCAACAATTCGTCGGTGCAGGCCTGATTTTTCACTCGGGACGTGGCCCTTCCATGCAAGGGCATGCTGGAAGAACCACCTCAGCGAGAACTGAGATCCGACCTCGTAGAATCCGAGGTGCATCGGAATCATTTCATAGAGAAATGCGAAATCATCCGACTTGTTCGGCTTTTGTCTAACGTTTGAGGCCCCGTAGTTTGAGCGAAATGAATTCACATTTTCAAGGAAGCGTCGACGTATCGAACCACTCACAGCGATCACCGAGACACCGGGAGACAGGGCTCTTCGCGCTCGACGATCAGGTTGTGTCTCGGACTAAATAAGTGTCGTGCCCCGAGACAGAATCGCGCGTCGTTTACTTGACCAATTCCGTGAAGACCACGAGGTTCGAGAGATAGTGATGCGTACCGGAGTCAAAGGTCCCGCCACAGGTCACCAGTTGCAGCGCACTATAGGAACGCGGTCCGTACACGAGACGATCGGGAAATTTGCTCTTCAGATACATTCGCAGCCCGATCACCTTGAAACGCACGACCTGGCCATCGGCCAATTTCACCGACACTTCATTCCCGGGTCGCAAACTGGCCAGACGATAAAAGGCAGCTGGGCCGTTGACCGAGTCCACGTGACCCAATATGACGGCGGAACCCGCCTGTCCCGGCGACGGTCCCAGTCGATACCATCCCGGCACGGTCCAACTCGTAGGCACCTGCACAGTCCCGTTCTTATTGAGCCCTAATTCACTCAAACCATCTGACAGACCAATCGCCGGAATGGATAGATGGACGGGAATAGACCGAGCGACGCTGCGAGCGACCAACTTTAGGGGAGTGAGTGAAGGGTCGACGGGATTTGAAACAGACGACAGTTGTGCTACTCGAGTCGACGCCGAAGAGGAATTGAACGGCGAAGGACGGGATTCTGAGAGGGTGGCGAGGTTCGAGGCAGTGACCGTCGTAGCCGACGCCTCGAAATTGATGTGCCCAACGCCAGTCACCTTCGAGCCGGAGGGTGAGGTCTTGCCGATCGGTCCAGGAATGCTGGGACCCACCTTGGGGCCGTGCAGACCGGAAATTAGGACAATCACCCCTATGGCAATCAGCACGAGGGAGGCAACCACCCACAACGTGGTGGGTCGTCGCCTCTCGTGAGTTGATTCCACGTCGGTCAACTTACTACCGTCTAATTCCACGTCTGCAGAGGTTCTGCGAAGGTGTCCAAAGGTCAACATCATCTCTACCCACGTGGCCACGATCAACGACCCTTAGACAAGCAATCCCGATGATGATTCCGTCAAACAGAAGCAACGCGGCGTGAATCGACCAAGAAGCGATTCCTGCTGGTATCGATCCGGTTCAGTCTCCTCGCGTTCATGATGACAACTAGGTAGAGCTACCAAACCTTTTTTACCGAAGTTGCTGGTATCGTCTCCATCGGGAAGTTCCGATCGACGCCAAAATCAACCTCCTGTGGTTGAGGGTTCGGGGAAGCGATGCAACGTGGCTAAAAGTCCTGAAAACTCCGATTCGGCGCCAGGCCCTGGGGATTTGACGGACGACCTAGGTTCGGCCCTTGAGGCTGACCAGTTCTTCCTGATGTACCAACCCATCATGGACCTGCACACGGATGCCTTTGCCGGCGTTGAGGCACTCATTCGCTGGCGTCACCCCGATCATGGCGTGATTAATCCTGAAACGTTCATTTCGAAACTTGAAAACAGCGGCGAAATCGTCCCGGTGGGTCGTTGGGCGCTCGTCACCGCCAGCGCCCAGGGCGCGCTCTGGCATGCCAAGGGTTATCGATTTGCCGTTTCAGTGAACATCTCCTCAAAACAATTGGAATCAGCGGGATTCACTGATGACGTGGCCGAGGCACTGTCGTCCAGCAGATTCGACCCCGCTCTACTGGTACTCGAATTCGCGCAAGAGACGCTCACGAGAGACGCCGAATCAACGCTCCAGCGATTAGAGCCCCTGAAAAACTTGGGAGTGCAGCTTGCGGTCGACGATTTCAATCCCGACGATTCTCCTCTGGCCGAACTTGAACGATTTCACATCGACATCGTCAAACTCGACAAGGACTTCATTTCGGGAATCTCTAGCTCACCCGACGCGTCCAAGATTCATGACCTCGTCCAACGCTCGCGAACGCTTGAGATTCAGATCTTTGCGTCGGGTATCGAAAATGCCGAACAGGTAAAGCAACTCCAAATTGAAGAAGTGAACGTTGGGCAGGGCTTCTTCTTCTCCACGCCACACGAAGCCGGCGAAATCGACCAATTCCTGGAGGATTTCGCGATCTTCTCGGGAAAACCTCTTTGAACGGCGCCTCCGTTATCAACCGCGCGACTTGCCATCATCCAATGTCAATCCGAGAAGGATCCCCTCGGACTCGGACAACTATCTCGAATAGGTACGACCAGAGGATGATTCGTTGAGACCGCGAAAAGCGAAAACCGAGGAACCCGAAGTTGTCCTCGCTGAGCGCCGGCGCAGGGCCTCCGACGTCTCAGAGGGAGAGGCGGGTCGAGCGAGTGCCTTACGCCAGCAACACACGGCGCGGCGCGCGGAGAACTCCGCGACATCTCTAGGAACCACGGCCGACACCAATTTGACCGAGCTGCTACGTATTGCGGTTCCCTCATTCTGCGACTGGTGCGAAATCAACCTGGTTGAACCAACCGGAGAACTTCGCCTCTTCGGCGTGCGAAGTAGTGACTGCGAGCATGAAAGCGACGAAAATAAGGTCCACGACTGCGATTCACAGGCAATGTCGACGCGCGTTCCTGATCTGGCGTTGATTACCAAGCGAGTTCTCGACCAAGGCCATACCGAAAGTTGGTCCGTCCATGACGGAGAGCTGCCGTGCTGTCTCGTCATTGCGATGCGCGTGAACGACCAGATATTTGCCACGGTGGCCTTTGTGGTCAATGACTCACGGGCAGGTTTTGGACTCTTAGAGATCGAGGCGGCCCAAGATGTCGTCTGGAGCACGGCCTCTGTTATCGAACGAATCCAATTACTTCAAAATGCCCGCGAGGCCGTGCGCCACACTCAGCGAGTCGCGAGCCAATTGCACCAACTCATCGCCGCGTCAATTACCGTCGCCGGGCTTCGCAGCGAGCAAGAGATCCTCACGAGTCTGGCGAGCAGCACTCGCGGCGTTTTCGACGCCGACACTGCGGTCGTGACGTTGGAAGCCGGACCCTCCACATCACTATGTGGCGTGGCCCACCGGGGCGAAAAGCCGGTTTGCATCACTCCTGGTGACGACCACCTCCTCCAGGAGATTCCTCACTCTCTGGCGGGAAGTTCGACACCGTGGCGAGAAGACGGTTGGTTGGTCGCTCCGATTCTTGAGCGGAGAGATCTCGCGCGCGGCGTTGTCGCCATTCGCCGTACATCCAGTTCGGAATTTGGCGCCGAGGACCAGGAGGTGCTGACCCTGCTGGCCCAAATGGCGTCGACCGCTCTGGGCGCGGTCCAGCTCAGTCGAACAATTCAGCACAGTGAAACTCGTTGGCGAATACTCGTCGAAACAGCCCCGATTGGCATCGTCGAAATTGATGGCGAAAGCCGTGTTTCCTGGTGGAATCAGGGTGCCGCAAGGATTTTCGCGTGGCCGGACTACGACGAACCTTCCCGGTCCGACCAGGTGTTATTCCCCCATGACATATTAGGAGCCTTGGACACGTTGTGGGCTGATGTCCAGTCCGGGCGTTTTGCCAGCGGTCGTGAACTCGGAGACGTTGAAATTAGAGGTCGACGACGAGATCTCACGGCCTCCGCCGTGCTTCTGCCCTCCGGCGAGGGAGAGACGAGAAGCATTTTGGTCCTCGTTGACGACGTGACCAACCACCGCGAACTCAAATCCGAACTGCGCCACGCTCACCAAATGGAGATTCGCGGTCAGGTCGCTAGCAGCGTCGCCCACGATTTCAATAACTTGCTCACGCTTATCTCGGGCTACGCCGAGATTCTCTCCGGTGGTGACGGATTGGACGAACGGGCGTCTCAAATGGTGAGGGAAATTCAGGCCACCGCGTCTCGGGCTTCGTCATTGACGGAACAACTCCAGTCCATCGGGCGCACCAAGGCGCCCGAACCAGTCGTCCTCGACCCCGAGTCGGCCATATCGTCAATTGGCGAAGTGCTCGAACGAATCGTGGGAGCGGACATCGCCGTCATTTGGTCGTTCGCGGAAAATGTCGGAAATGTGCGGGTTGACGCCGATCAATTCGAACAAATGGTGCTCAACCTCGCCCTGAACGCACGCGACGCCATGCCCGACGGAGGACAACTCAGTATTTCGGTGGCGTCCCACGAGATTGATGGTGACCAGGCGTACACGCTGAACGTGACGAGCGGCAACTACGTACATATTTCGGTCACCGATACCGGGATGGGGATGGACGAAGCGACTCGCGAACGCTGCTTCGAACCGCTCTTCACGACCAAAGGGCCCTTTGAAGGCACGGGCCTTGGCCTCGCCGCCGCCCGTCGGCTGATCCAAGACAGCGCTGGATCTATTGAGTGCCGCAGTGAAGTTAATCGCGGCACCACGTTCGACGTCTACCTTCCCGTTGTTCACGAGCCGTCGGCAATAGAACCCGCGCTCGCTCAAACCCCACCGGTCCATCGTCCCGCGACCATTCTGCTCGCCGAAGACGACGATGGACTGCGCCGACTGGTTGTCCAGACCCTGGAACGCAACGGCTACCTGGTGCTCGAAGCCAACTCGGGCGAACTGGCACTTGAATTGGCCCGCGACTTCGAAGGCACCATCGACATACTGTTGAGCGACGTCGTCATGGCACTCATTTCGGGCAACGACTTGGCTCTCGCACTACAGGCGGCCAATCCACGGCTGGGCGTCGTACTGATGTCGGGCACCGCGGATGAAAAAGTACTGGAGGGACTGCTACCAAACACCAGCGCGTTCTTAGCGAAGCCGTTTCGACCCAGCGCCCTCGTTGAACAGGTCCAATCCCTGCTCGCCCAGCGCGACGGCGTGCCCGCCCCACCGTCGCCAAAGCACTGAAACCGACGACCGCCGGGACTCGGGACTAGGAGATTGGTTCTGGTTCGAACCGGTAGCCAACCCCGCGCACGGTCGTGATCCAACGCGGGTTGTCCGGGTCGACTTCAATCTTCGCGCGAAGTCGGCGTATGTGCTCGGTGACGGTCGCCTCATTTTGCCACTCACTCGACGACGACCACACGTGTTCGAGGAGTTGCGCGCGCGAATACACCTGACGCGGCGACGACGCAAGAAATGCGAGCAGCGCGAACTCCTTGGACGTCAGCTCCAGCAGGGTGCTGCCAATGCGCACCTCGTGGGTGCTCTCATTGATTTGCAACTCACCAAATCGCATGGTGGGCGCATCAATGTGGTGCTGGGTGAGGCTGACGCCGGCCCGGCGCAGGACCGATTCAATCCGCGCCGACACCTCGCCGAGCGAAAAAGGCTTCACAATATAGTCATCGGCGCCCAACTTCAGTCCGGCGATCCTTTCGGATTCGAGGCCCCGTCCGGTAAGAAAGATCGTCGGGACGTCACTGATCAGGCGAAGCTCGCGCAGCACGTCGCGACCATCTTCAGAGCCCAAAACGATGTCGAGCAGGACCAGGTCGGGACTGAGTGACGACGTCGCCGTGAGCGCACCGGCGAGGTCCGACGCCACCGCTACTTCGTAGCCCTCGCCAGAGAGGAACTGTTCCAGGAGCTTGATGATGTCTAGGTCATCTTCGACTATAAGAATCCTGGTCAACGCGGTCCACGCCAATTTTCGCTGAAGTGTGGCGTAGGTTCAGATTGCATTCGTCCGCTTGGAATGTAAAAACCTGAGCATTCTCGTGCTCTACAAACTCTGTACAAACGCACGAAAGACATTCTATGGATGTTCACCTCGTCCTCAAGGTGCCTGTTCAAGAAACTTTGAGAATCTGCCGGCGCGGGCTCGCGCACTCGCCAATCAGTCCCTCTGCTCGAGACGAGTGAGCCCACCCTGCGCCGATTTCGCAGCGTGCGCGATTTCGATCCGTGTTGCTCCGGGCGCGGCCCGACCCCAGCAGGAAGCCCCGTCACGGGACGTCTGCGTCAACGGTCGAATGCGGCTGGCTTTTTTCCGCAGGGACCGCTCCCTGTCGGCATTCAAATCCCGACTGGTCTTGTCGGGAATCGTGGATTAGCATACAAATACTGGTTAATCATGAAGAGAAGGTGCCCAATATGACCAAAATTGCCGACGACATCACCCAACTCGTTGGGGGTACTCCGCTCGTGCGAATCAATCGTTTGAACCACGGCACGAATGCCGAAGTTCTAGCCAAGCTTGAATATTTCAATCCGGCCCACAGCGTCAAGGATCGGATAGGACTAGCGATGATCGACGCCGCCGAACGAGACGGGCTCATTGGACCCGACACCATCATCCTCGAGCCGACGAGCGGCAACACCGGCATCGCGCTCGCAATGGTGGCCGCCGCCCGCGGTTATCGCTGCGCCTTTACGATGCCCGAAACCATGAGCAAGGAACGTCGCGCCTTATTGCGCGCCTACGGCGCCGAGTTGATTCTGACGCCAGGGCCCGACGGCATGGGCGGCGCAATCGCCAGAGCTGAGGAGTTGGCCGCCAGCGACCCGCGGTACTTCATCCCCCAGCAGTTCAATAATCCAGCCAATCCCGCGATTCACCGAGCGACCACCGCCGAGGAGATCTGGAACGACACGCAGGGCGAGGTCGACATATTCGTAGCCGGCGTCGGCACCGGTGGCACCATCACGGGCGTCGGGGAGATCCTCAAGCAACGCAAGCCCGAAGTGCAGATAATTGCCGTGGAACCGGCTGCGTCGCCCGTGCTCTCGGGTGGAGTCAAAGGACCACACCCGATCCAGGGCATCGGCGCCGGATTCGTGCCCGCCGTGCTCGATACCGAGGTCATCGACGAAATCATCACCGTGGCCAACGACGACGCCTTTGATACCGCCCATCGTGCCGCACGCGAGGAAGGACTCCTGGTGGGAATTTCTTCCGGTGCGGCATTATGGGCTGCGCTCCAAGTCGCCGCCCGACCCCAAAACGCAGGCAAGCAGATCGTGGTCGTCATCCCCGACTTCGGCGAGCGGTATCTCTCCACACCGCTCTTCGAAGGACTCACCGACTAAGTGTCGAGCGTCCTGCGCCAAGACCTTCACGCGGCGCGCTCTCGCGACCCCGCGGCGCGCACGGCGCTCGAGGTCGCCCTCACCTATCCCGGGGTTCACGCACTCTGGGCGTATCGCGCGACGCACTGGCTGTGGACGCATGACTTGAAACTGGCCGCGAGGTGGGGATCGTCGATCGCCCGACTGTTCACCGGAGTTGAGATCCACCCCGGCGCGACCCTTGGTGTGGGCATTTTCATCGACCACGCCATCGGCGTCGTCATTGGCGAAACCGCCGAAGTGGGAGATGACGTCACCATCTATCAGGGCGTCACGCTCGGCGGCACCAGCCTGGAGCACGGCAAGCGGCACCCCACGATTGGCAACCACGTCACGATTGGTGCCGGCGCCAAGATATTGGGTCCGATCACAGTTGGCCACGGCAGTCGCATCGGCGCCAACGCCGTCGTCGTGGGCTCGGTGCCGCCCGACTCGGTGGTGGTTGGGATCCCGGGTCGAATCATTTCGAGAACGAAACCGCGCCCGGGCGCGACACACCAGGACATCGACGATCTGCTCATGCCCGATCTCGTTGGTCTCAGCCTGCAGTCGTTGGCCAACCGGGTTGACGGTCTCGAAACACTGGCCGGCACCGAACACCATGAGCGCCAGGTGCGACCCCCGGAGTCGGGCATCTGGTCGGGCGAAGACTTCTCGATCTAGATCAACGCGTGGTGCTCAGGCACTGCACCAAGAAAGCCAAGAAATCTCCACCGCACAAACACTGAGATAATTTTGAAATCCAACTTCTCTACACTTGGGCAATGCGCAAACTGATTCCTTACCTCATACTCGGTGCCTTGACGGTTCTCGCCGGCGGCGCGGCGCTGCTGTCGTGGCACCAATCGGACGAGCCGGTGGGACTGTCAATTTATGACTGCAATAGCCAGGGACTCGTGACGCCGAGCAACTTCGTTCTCTCCTGCGCCGACGCGAATACGCTGCTGAAGAACCTGCACTGGACAGATTGGAACAAATCCACCGCCTACGCCACGGGCATTGCGTCGTGGAACAACTGCACCCCTGACTGCGTGAGCGGCACGTGGCACTCTGCACCCATCACGGTGTACGCCTATCGAGTTCGCGACGGCCACTACACCCGAATGAACAGTCATCACAGCTCGCTCTTTAGCGAAGGGCCGTTCGACGCAGCCGTCTATCCGCCAACAAATTAAGAATGTTCTTAAGACTCGCGTGGGCGTGCATTGCGACACCAACGCCGCGCAGACCTTACTTATACTGAAGTTGGCGAGCAGTCGCGTTTAGCCCGACGTTTTTGGGATCCACATCCCGTCATCACTGCGCGTGAAGCGTTCAGCAACGGAAGTCCTAGATAGCGGAGTCAGTAATGAAATTCCTACGCACAGCCCTCGTATTTGCCGCCAGCGTGTCGGCGGCAATCGTGCCGGCGCTGGCCGGTGCCGCCCCCGTGTGGCCGGCCTCAAGAATCGTGCTGCTGCCCGCCGGCGCGAAGGGCGTGCCCAGCGGCTACTTGCCCGCCCTCGCGTGCTCGTCCGTGGGCAACTGCGTTGCGGGTGGGGGATACACCAACGCGGCGGGCACCAACGAGGGCTTGCTTTTTAGTCAAGTCAACGGCGCGTGGAGGAGTCCGGTGACGATCACGCCGCCAGCGAACGCGGCGGCGATCGCCGGGATCAACGTATTCGCCGATGCGTGCGGGGCGACCGGTTATTGCAGCGCGGTGGGCACCTACTTCGACAAGTCCAACAACTCGCAGGCCTTCGTCGACAGTGAAGTGGGTGGGGTGTGGCGCGGCGCGGTGGCAGTGGCACTGCCCGCTAATGCCGTCGTCAGCAATCAGAATGCCCAGCTTCACTCCGTTGCCTGCTCCTCGGGCGGCAACTGCAGCGCGGTGGGGACCTACAGCGCCAAGGCGTCGCCGCTAGCCGCGACCGAGGGCCTCGTCGTCAACGAAGTGGCGGGCGTGTGGCAACGCGCCAGCGAGGTGCGACTGCCACCGGGCACCAACGTCAACCCATTTGTCCTGCTGAACCAAGTGGCGTGCGCCTCGCCGGGCAATTGCAGCGCAGTCGGGTCCTACATTGACAGCAACGGTGCCACGCACGGTCTGCTCGTCAGCGAATTCGCCAACCGCTGGTTGGCGGGACTCGCGCTCGCGTTGCCCGCCAACGCCAGCTCCTTTCCCGATGCGTCGCTCAGTTCGATTGCCTGCATCTCTGCGGGAAACTGCGACGCCATCGGCACATACGACAACACCCAGGGCGACGTGGAAGGTCTCACCGTGGTCCAGTCTTCTCGCTCCTGGAAGCGCGCGTCAGCGATGGCGATGCCCCCGAGCGCCGCATCGAACCCGCGGGTGTTCTTTTACGGATTTAACGGCATCTCGTGCTCGTCGTTGGGCAACTGCAGCGCCGGCGGACAGTACCGCGACAGCGCCGGTGACTACCAAGGTTTCATGGTGAACGACGTGAACAGCACCTGGCAGGTCGCCGACGAACTGAAACTGCCGGCCAGTGCGCCCCAGGTGGGCAAGAACGGCGGCGTCGTCGCCCTCACGTGTCCGTCGAACGGCAACTGCAGTGCCGGCGCGGCGTATCTGGACGCGACGGGCAACTACCAGGCGGTCGTAGTCAACCGGGTGAACGGCACGTGGCTCACCGGCGTCAAGGTCACGTTGCCAGGGGGCGCTACCAGTGTCGGTGTCGACGGCGGCGTGTACGGACTGATCTGCAAGGCGGTCAACCAGTGCACCGCGACCGGCAGCTACCAGCGCACTGCGACCGTCTACGAAGGATTCACGCTCTCGTCGAACTAGTCAGCGTCGAAACGGGCTCGGGTTGGACGCCAATTTCGGCACTCGCATGCGCGCGATGATGCTGCCCGGCGACGGGTGGATGTACGCAGCGATGCCGAGGTCTCCGGCAACCGAGAGGAACATGAAGGCGTCCTCGGGCGAGAATCCCCACTCGTCCACCAGTAACTTTGACGCCTCCTCGCAGGCCATCTGTAGCGCGTCATCAATGTTGTCCGGCGACGTGGCGTGCGTGTAGAAGGCGTCGGCCGTCTCGGTGATGGGCCAGGCGCCGCACTTGTTCTTGATGACGTCGACCCTGATGAGGGCGGTGCCGCCGATCTCGACGCCCGTGCCGCAGATCTCGCCATCGCCCATTGTCGCGTGCATGTCACCAATGGCGAGTTGTGCGCCGCTCTGGAACACGGGCAGATGGATTGTTGCCCCTATGCCATTGATGCGGTCGTCCATGTTGCCGCCGTGGCGCCCGGCAAAAAAGGTGGAGATGTCGCCCGACTCGGGCGACACGCCAATCACGCCGAACATCGGTCGAGCGGGAAACGAGACGCGTTCGTTCATCTTCACCACGCCGTCAGCAACTTTGAAGATGCGCGTGGTGGGTGAATGCACCCGATGAATGAGTTGACCCCAGCTCGGGATGCACATCGCGGCGCCCTGGGGCCCGGGACGAATGTCGATCAGTGTCACCGACAGCGAGTCGCCGGGCTCGGCGCCGCGCACGCCAATCGGTCCGGTCGCACTGTTCACCCGACTCAGGTCGATTTTTTCCAGCGTGTCGTCTTCGTTCTGCACCTGTCCGGTGAAGCAGTCCCAGGTCTCCATCTCGATCAGCGCGCCCGATTCCACGCTCACGACGGGTTCACGTTGGGCGTCAAAGGACCAGACGTGCTCGTCGCGACCGATCGTGGTCATCGTTTCGTTCATGCGGCTCCCGTGGCTAACACTGGATTAAAGAGTAAATCAACGGGGTTCAGCAGTGCTTGCGACCAGTTCCCGAGAAGTTTCATCCATTTTCTACCTTCCGATTGCCCCCTTTTCACCTTGCGATAACCCAGGTTTCTTACGTTGGCCATGTGGCACGCGAACGACTTCACACCCTCCTGAGACTTCGCCAACGTGTCACCCTACGTAACAACGCCGCCGCTCACGGCGCGAGGAGTCAACGTGCTTAGCCCCGAGGGCCGCAGCGTCGTGCTGGTCGTAGAGGACGAGCCGAGCTACCAGGAGGCCCTCAACATCGGCCTCACGGTCGAGGGCTTCGTGGTCCTGGGCGCGAGCAACCTGGCCCAGGCGCGCCAACTCATGACGAGCACCCGTCCGGATCTCGTGTTGCTCGACGTCATGTTGCCCGACGGATCGGGCATTGACTACTGCCGCGAGATCTTCGACTCATCGCGAGTGCCGGTCATCATGGTCTCGGCGCGCACCAGCGAAGTCGACATCGTGCTCGGCCTCGAGATCGGTGCGGCCGACTACGTGACCAAGCCGTACCGACTGCGCGAGCTCGTCGCGCGCATGCGCGCCGTGCTGCGCCGACCCATCACCAACGATGAGGATGAGACCATCGTCTTCGGCGACGTGCGAATTGACCTCGTTCGCCGCACCGTCGCCAAGCAGGGCATCGAGGTCGAACTGAGCCGCAAGGAGTTCGATTTGTTGGCGCTCTTTGCCTCGCGTCTGGGCCAGGTCGTCACCCGCGATGTCTGCCTGGACACGCTGTGGTGGGGGCTCGAGCTCACCGACACCCGCACGCTCGACACGCACGTCAAGCGCCTGCGCCAGAAGATCGAGACCGATCCCGCCAATCCGCGCCACCTGCTTACCATCCGTGGGGTTGGCTTCCGCCTCGACGCCTAACCTGCGACTATGCACGTAGGTGACCTGGCCCCCGATTTCACGCTGCTCGACCAGAACGGGACGTCGCGGACGCTCTCGACCCTGCTCGACGGCGGCCCCGTCGCGCTCTTTTTCTATCCCGCCGCCATGACGACGGGGTGCACCAAGGAGTCGTGCCAGTTCCGCGACCTCGCCGGCGAATTTCAGGCTCTCGGCGCCCAGCGCATCGGCATCTCCATGGACAGCGTGCAAAAACAGTCAGAGTTCACGCAGAAGAATCAGTTGGACTATCCGTTGCTCGCCGACGTGGGCGGACACGTCGCCCGGCAATTTGGTGTCAAGCGTTCGCTCGACTTCCTCAAGGTCAAGCGCTCCACGTTCGTCATTGACCGCAACCGAAGGATCGTCGACATCATCAACAGTGAAATCAACATGAACGTGCATGCCGAGCGCGCCCTGGACGCCCTGAAAACGCTTCCTAGCTAACCAACGATGATCGCGGGCGCCGGATCCGAGAGGAACCGACCGATATGCGCCAGCACCGCCGACGCCATCGCGCCGTCAATCTGGCGGTGATCAAAAGACATGGCCAATTCGACGACGTGGCGCACCACCACTTCGTCATTGACGACCCACGGCGCCTTCGCGATCTGGCCAATGGCGAGGATGGCACCGGTCCCGGGCGGCAGGATCGGCATCGCTGCGTCCACGGCGTATGGGCCCACGTTGGTAATTGTCAGCGTGGTGCCGATCATCTCGTTCGGCGTCGTGGTGCCCGCCCGTGCCTTTTCGACCAGGACGTTGAGGGCGCCCGCCATCGCCACGAGGTCGAGCTGATCGGCGCCCTTGATATTGGGCACGATGAGACCGCGGTCCGTCGCGGCGGCGATGCCGAGATTGACGCTGCGGCGAACTATGACCTCATGGGCCTCGGCGTCGAAGCTCGAGTTGATACCCGGGAAGTTCCGCGCGGCGTCACACACCGCGAGCGCGGTGATGGTGAGTGGTGAGAGACGCACTCCCTCGAGGCCAGGGTGCTTCTTGAGCGACTCGAGCAGCTCCACGGTGCGCGTGGCGTCCACGCGCACCCACACGGCGGCGTGCGGCGCACTGAAGGCGCTTTGGACCATGGCTTCGCTCATGGAGCGCAGCACGCCCTTGACCGCGATACGCTCTTCCTTGGGTCCACTCGACCACGACTCAATTTCGCGTCCCACGAACCGCGACGTGGTCGTCGGACCGGTTATCGGAGCGCTCACGCGCGTCGAGGGCGTGGGTGTCGCCGATCCATTGAGGGCGCGCTCGACGTCGTCACGGGTGATGAGCCCGTCGGGGCCGGTGCCCTGCAGCGCGGCCACGTCCACGCCGTGCTGCTTGGCGTAGAGGCGCACCGGCGGGGTAGATCGTGGGGCGAGACCGGGGCTCGAGGTGACGGCGGCGGCGGGCGCGGGAACCTGAACCGGCGCTGATGGCGTCGCGCCTTGGCGACGGTGCTTGCGCGTGGCGATGCCCTCTTCATTCGCGACGCCGTAACCCACGAGCACGGCCTGGCGGCCCTCGTCACTGGTCACTTCGGCGACCGGCTCATCGATGGTCGCGGTCGATGTTGGCTTCGTCGACGTCTTGGCCTTGGCCTTGGTCGCGCCGGCACCGCCCACTTCAAAAGTGATGAGGGGCTGGTGGACTTCCATGACGTCGCCGGGGCTTCCGTGCAGGGTCACAATCGTGCCCGCGTACGGACTCGGCAGCTCGACGGTCGCCTTGGCGGTCTCAATGTCCACGAGCGGCTGATTCAGGATAACGACGTCGCCCACTTGGACTTTCCACTCGACGATCTCGGCCTCCACCAAACCTTCGCCCACGTCGGGCAGCAAGAATATTTCTTCACTCACCTCTAAAACTCCATCACTCGGTCCACGGCGTCGAGAATTCGGTCTACCGTCGGGCGATAGTCGTCTTCGAGGCGGGTGGGCGGATAGGGCACGTGATACCCGCTCACGCGAAGCCCCGGGGCACGCATCGAGTAGAACGCGCGTTGTGACACTTCGGCCACGATCTCGGAACCAACCGAAGCCGTGTGCGGCGACTCCTGTACCGCGATGAGGCGGCCGGTCTTTTCCACCGATTTGACCAGGACGTCAATATCCAGCGGCGCCAAGGAACGCGCATCGATCACTTCGAGCGACACGCCCTCGCCCTGGGCGGTGTCGGCCGCGCGCAAGATGGTCTTGAGTGACGCGCCGTAGCCCACGACGGTCACGTCGGCACCCTCGCGTCGTACGACCGCATCGAAGAGGCCATTCGGCGGCTGTTCGAGGTCGACCTCGCCCTTTTCCCAGTAACGGCTCATGGGTTCACAGAAGATGATCGGGTCGTCATGTTCGATTGACTGCTGGATCATCCAGTAGGCATCGTTGGCCGTCGAGCACGACACCACGCGCAGCCCGGCGGTCTGGGCAAAGTACGCCTCGGGACTTTCCGAGTGATGCTCAATGGCGCCAATTCCCCCCTGGAAGGGCAGGCGAATCACGAGTCCCATGTTGTAGACGCCGTCGCTGCGCTTGTGCAGTTTGGCGACCTGGGAGACAATCTGGTCGAACGCCGGATAGACAAATCCGTCGAACTGAATCTCGACGATCGTGCGGTACCCGCGAATCGCGAGACCCACCGCGGTACCCACGATGGCCGACTCCGCGAGCGGCGCGTCGATGACGCGGTCCTCGCCGAAGTCCTTCTGCAGGCCGTCGGTGATGCGAAAGACCCCGCCCAGCTTGCCAATGTCCTCGCCCATGAGCAGGACTTTCTTGTTCTTTTCCATCGCGCGACGCAGGCCCTCGTTCAGGGCCTTGGCCATGGTCATGGTTGTCGTCGCCATCAGTGCGAACCTCCGCTAATGCCCATGTCAACCATTTCACGGCGACCCTCTTCAATGAGCGGGTGCGGTGCGGCGTAGGCGTGGTCAAACATGGTGATCGGGTCGGGTCGGTCCATGGCGAGCACGTCCTCGCGCAGTTTGAGCGCCATGGCGTCGGCTTCGGCGGTGACGGCGCTGAACGCGGTCTTCTTGACCTTGTACTCGTGGACCAGGAGCGACTTGACGCGCTCGACGGGATCGCGGTGTTTCCACACCTCGACCTCGGCGTCCACGCGGTAGCGCGTCGGGTCGTCCGAGGTGGTGTGCGCGCCCATGCGGTACGTAAAGGCCTCGATCAACGTCGGTCCGCCGCCCACGCGCGCGTGCTCCAGGGCCCGCTTGGTCACTTCGTAGACCGCCAGCACGTCGTTGCCGTCGACGCGCACGCCGGGGAAGCCGAATCCCTCCGCGCGGTGGTAGAGCGGGATCTTGGCCTGCAGCGACGAGGGCTCGGAGATGGCCCACTGGTTGTTCTGCAAGAAGAACACGACGGGAGCGTTAAAGGACGCCGCCCAGACGAACGATTCCAGGACGTCGCCCTGGCTCGAGGCGCCGTCACCGAAGAACGCCATTACGGCCTCTTCCGCGCCGTCGCGCTGGACACCCATGGCGTAGCCAACCGCGTTGAGCGCCTGATTGCCCAGTACCACGGTGGGTACGGAGTGGCGGTACTTCTGGGGATCCCAGCCGCCGTTGCTCACCGCGCGAAAGAGCCGAAACCAGTCCACGGGCGGGATACCGCGACACCACGCGATGCCGTGCTCGCGGTACGTCGGAAACGAGAAGTCCATTGGTCCCATAGCCCGACCGGCGCCTATTTGCGCGGCCTCTTGGCCCTGGATGGGGGCCCATAATGCCAGTTGACCCTGGCGCTGGAGCGAGGTGCCCTCGTTGCAGATACGCCGGATGATCGCCATGTCGCGATACATGCCAAAGATCTGGTCGCCGCCGAGCGTGCTCTCGTAGTCGGCCTGAGCTACCCGCTCACCTTCGGGCGTAAGCAACTGAACAAGTTCTTCGTCGATCATCGACTCTCCTTCGGCCTCTGCGCCTAGATACCTTACCCCCGTACGATAAACGGATGCCCAGGCTCTTCGTAGACCTCACTCCCCTGCGGCGCAACCGTCAGTTCAGTTTGCTCTTCTACGGACAGCTCGTCTCGATGGCCGGCAGCAACTTGACCATGGTCGCGGTGCCCCTGCAGGTCTACCTCGAGTCGCACTCGAGCCTCTGGGTGGGACTGGCGAGCCTCATCCAACTGCCCTTCCTGATCGCGGGCTCGCTCTGGGGTGGCGTGATGGGCGACCGACTCAATCGGCGCACGTTATTGGTCGTGGATTCGCTGATCCTGGCCGTTTTGAGCGGTGGGCTCGCGTTCAACGCGCAGTTGCACCACTCACACTTCGCGATACTCATCTCGCTCGCCGCGATAGCGGCCGGTTTCGCGGGATTCTCGGGACCCATTCGCACCGCCGTCATACCGAAACTGGTGCCGGAGAGCCAATTGGTGGCCGCCTATTCACTCAACCAGGTCATTGTCAATCTGGCCTCGGTCGCTGGACCGGGGGCCGCGGGGCTGCTCATCGCGAGCGTTGGTCTCTCGGCCTGCTACTGGATTGACGCGGTCACGTTTCTGTGCCTGACGATCTTCACCGCCTTGATGGCTTCAATGCCGGCGAGCGGGGAGCACACGGGCACCAGGATGCTGCGGGCCATGGGCGACGGCTGGCGCTACGTGGCCAGTCACGCCACGGCTCAGGCGGTCTACCTGGTGGACTTAAACGCCATGGTCTTCGGCCTTCCGCGCGCGCTCTTCCCGGCCGTGGCGCTCACCCTTTATCACGGCGGTCCAAGAACCGTCGGCCTGCTCTACGCCGCACCGGGAGCCGGCGCCGTGGTGATGGCGGTCCTGACGGGGTGGCTGGAGAACATCCGGCGCCGGGGCCGTCTCGTGGTGCTCGTGGTCATCACCTGGGGTGGCGCGATCACCGTCTTCGGACTCGTGCACATCGTCTGGGTGGGACTTGCCTGTCTGGCAATCGCCGGCGCGACCGACGTGATCTCGACGATCCTGCGCAACACGATCCTCCAAACCGCGATCACCGACGAGTACCGCAGTCGGATCTCGTCAATTCAGATGGCCGTGGTGACCGGAGGGCCGCGCCTCGGCGACTTCGAGTCGGGTCTGGTCGCGGGACTCACCACGACCGAATTTTCGATTGTCTCGGGCGGCATTGCCTGCATCGTTGGCGCGGCGGCACTCATTCGTTGGCGACCGACGTTCTGGAACGACGCCGTTCGCTAAGCCGAACGCACGGGGATGAGCCGACGCTTGGCGTTCGTGACGCTCGCTAATTGACCGCAGGCGGCGTCAATCGAACGGCCGCGGGTATTGCGCACGGTGACGTTGACCCCGAGCGCCTCAAGCCCGTCGCGAAACTCATGCACCCGTTGGGCCGACGAACCGAGCACCAGGTAGCCCGGCGTGGGATTGAGCGGAATGAGATTCACGTGCGCGCGCAGCGACTGGGCGTAGCTCGCCAACTCGTGCATGGCCAGCTCGGTGTCGTTCACGCCGTCGATGAGTGCCCATTCGAAGCTGAGCCGACGCGAGGTGGTGGCAATCCAGTTAAGGCAGGCCAGGTGCAGGCGCTCGAGCGGATAGCGGCGATTGAGCGGAATGAGTTCACTGCGGGTCTCGTTGTTGGCCGCGTGCAAACTCACCGCCAGCGTCAGGGGCAGCCCCTCTTTGGCCAACCGTTCGATCGCCGGGGCGACGCCCACCGTCGAGACCGTGAGGTGGCGCGCGGAGAGTCCGCGGTACTCGTGCAGTCGCTGGACCACGTCAACCGTGACGCGATAGTTCTCGAGCGGCTCGCCCATCCCCATGAAGACCACGTTGGAGAGTCGTCGAGGGGCCGCCTCGCGCGCGGCGAACATGACCTGCTCGATCACTTCGCCAGTCGTCAGGTGTCGGGTGAATCCGGCCTGACCGGTGGCACAGAAGGTGCAGCCCACGCCGCATCCGGCCTGGCTCGAGACGCACACCGTCACGCGGTCCTCGTAGCTCATGAGGACCGTTTCGATGGTCGCGCCGTCGAACAGGCGAAAGACCCACTTTCGAGTGGCCCCGCGGTCGCTCTGGACATCATTGGCGACCTCGAGGCTGGGCTTGAACTGTTCGTGCAGACGGGTGCGCAGGGCCTTGGGGATTGTCGTGATCTCACTGAACGTATGCGCCTCAGTCCAGAGCCCATGCCACACTTGGTCCACCCGGTAGCGCGGTTCATCACCGAGTAATTCGCCCAGTTGTTCCTTGGTGTATTCGTAGGCCGACGACATGGCCAACACGCTAGGCCACTGCCAGCGACGCCACAGCGCCCGCGATTCTCTGCTTGACTTTTGGGCGGCGTCGCCGACGTGGACGACGAGCGAGCATTGGAGAGCACCATGGAACTGAACAACACCTCGGCGATCGTCACGGGCGGCGCCTCGGGACTGGGCGAGGCAACGGCCCGGGCCCTCGCCCAGCGCGGCGTCAAGGTCGTCATAGCCGACCTCAACGACACCCGTGGTCCCGAGATTGCCCAGGAAATTGGGGGCGCCTACATGCACTGTGACGTCACCAACACCGAGGAGGTCATCTTCGCCATTGAGGCGGCGACGACCATCGCGCCGCTCTGGAGTGTCGTCAACTGCGCCGGCATTGGTTGGCCGGAGCGCACCATTGGCAAAGACGGCGAATATTCCTCGGCCCACGACCTCGATATCTATCGCAAGGTCATCGAGATCAATCTCGTCGGCACGTTCAACGTCTGTCGACTGGCGGCGACCGCCATGAGCCACAACACCCCCGACGTGGACGCATTGCGCGGTGCCATTGTCAACACCGCGTCGGTGGCCGCCGAGGACGGACAGATCGGACAGGTCGCGTACTCGTCGTCGAAGGGCGGCATCGTGGGACTCACGCTCCCGCTCGCGCGCGACCTCGCGGTCATTGGCGTGCGCGCCAACTGCATCCTGCCCGGCCTCATCGACACGCCGATCTACGGCACTGGTGCCGCGTCCGACGAGTTCAAGGCCCGCCTCGGCGCCGGGGTGCTCTTTCCCAAGCGGCTCGGTTACGCCAGTGAATTTGCCTCCCTCGCGGTCGAACTATTGGCTAACAGCTACATGAACGCCGCATCGGTGCGCATCGACGCCGGCATTCGCATGCAGCCCAAATAGGACCGCAACGACCTGGAGTTAGCTTCCGAGGTCGGCGCGCGAGAAGCGGTAGAACCCGCCGGCGCCAACTACTAGTCCAATGCACGAACACACCACAATGGCGCCCCAGTTGGGCGCCTGGGCCGGCACCAGGCGCAAGTAATAGAACGGCGAGCTCAGTAACACCGCGTGCGGCCAGTGCAGGATCGGCCCCAATAGGGCCAGCAGGTAGGCAATGGCGACCAATGCGGCGAGCGACACGTAGGCAAAACGCTTGACCAGGGTAATGAACAGCACCGCCACGCCCACGATGAGCGGGGTGGCGCTGACGGCGTTGACCATGCCGAACAGCGGGTACCAGAGCTTCATCGACGTCCCGCTCGCTTCAACGCCCACCCATATCGAAAGTCCGCAGAGCAGCGAGACGAAGAGCGTGCCAAACGAGGTCGCCACGATGGCACTGAGCACCCAGGTCAGGCGTCCCGTGCCGTTGGCTAAGGGCATGTCGAGTCGGCCCTGGACGTCGTCGCTCGCCAGCATCACCAGCAGGGCCAACACCATGAAGCTGACGGCGAGCGTCATGGTGAAACAGACCTCGCCCACGAAGCCCTTGGCCGTGATGATCACGGCGAAGCCCAATCGGTCGAGCAGGCGCACGTACGCCGGGTTGGAGCGGCAAAACGCCACGAGCGCGTTGGTGAGATAACCAATGATGAGACCGAAGGCCACGAGACCAACGGACCACGCGATCAGCGTGCTGCGACGCTCGCGCCACGCGAATCCCCATGACGAACCCAGCAACGCGGTGCGCGCTGGCGCGCGATCACTGCGGGTCCAACGCGCACAGCCCAGATCGCGGTCCTGTTGCACCTTCCAGGCCGCGATCGCCACCAATGCGGGGGGAACGACGAAGGCCAGGCACCACCACGCGTCGTGACGTTGGAATGACCCGAGGTTCTCCAGCCACCCGAAAATCGACAGCCCGCGCAGCCAGCCCGCCGAATTCGAACTGTCCGCGATCATGCGCACGAGAAACATGAGGCCCACGACAATGAGCGTGACTTGTGACGCGCTGCGACGCGGTGCGACGACCTGGGAGACAATCAGTCCAATTGCGGCGCCGCACCATGCGATGCCGGTGATGCCCAGGGCGAAGAGAAAACAGCTGAGTGGATCGGGCGTCTTTAATAGCAGGGTCAGGAACGTGACGACGCCCATCAACAGGCCACCCTCGCCGAGCACGACAATCACCGATGCCAGGGCGTGGCCCCGTCCGCGCCGGCCCGTCGCGAGCAAGTCCCAGGATTCGTCGTCCTCGGCGCCACGGGTGACGCGCGTCGCCATCAGCGCGGCCCAGATCGCGGCGGCCAGGGCCAAGTACATGCCCGTCTTCCACGCGACGAACGCTCCCGCCGTGTCCAGTGACGCAGCTTTGCCGTAGAGCGCGCTGATGGCCGGATTCTTGAGCAGCGCCACCACCGAGGTCAGTCCCTGGGCACCCCCGCTGGAGTAGAAGGCTGCCTCGTTCACCCGGATCACGATGACCAACACCAACGCAATGACTGCCGTGCTCGGCAGGATCTGCCGCCACGTCAACGAATGGGTCGAACGCTTGGAGAGAATCACGGGGTCGACGCGGGCGCCGCTTGGTCGTAGTACGACAGGAAGATCTCTTCGAGCGACGCTTCGCGCGTGCGCAGTGACGTCACGTGCTGGGTCGCCAGCACCGCCAACAGGGGTCCCGGTGGACCGATGAGCTGCAAGTGCGCGCCGTCACCGGTAAAGGTGAAGTCGCTCACGCCCGCTACCCCACTGAGATCACCGACGGAGCCGACGATCTCAAATTCCAGTCCCACGTGACTTCGCAGGTCTTGCACGTCAGCAATCGTGACGAGATGGCCTAGGCGGATCATGGCCACTCGAGCACAGAGATGCTCGACTTCGGTGAGCATGTGCGAGCTCAGCAGGATTGCCTGACCGCGCGCCTGGGCTTCGACCACGCAGTCGCGAAAGACCCGTTCCATGAGCGGATCGAGGCCCGACGTCGGCTCGTCCAGCAAGAGGACGTCGGCGCGAGTGGCGAAGGCGGCGATGATGGCGACCTTTTGTCGATTGCCCTTCGAATACGCGCGAATCCGCTTCTCGGGATCAAGTTCGAACTGTTCGAAAAGTTGGTCGCGATAGTCGCCGTCCATAGAGCCGTGCAGAGATCCGAGCAGTCCGATGGCCTCGCGGCCGGTCAACTGGGGCCAAAGTGCGACGTCGCCCGGCACGTAGGCCACGTGCTGACGAGCGGGCGGCGAACCGGCCGGATGACCGAGGATCGTGGCCTCACCTGAGGTCGGCTGGAGCAAGCCCAGCATCAGTCGCAATGTGGTGGACTTGCCGGCGCCGTTGGATCCTAAGAAACCAACGACTTCACCGGCATCGACCGTCAGATTTAACGAATCAACGGCTCGCACATGGCCAAATGCCTTCGTTAGTTCCTTAGCCTCAATGGCGTGCAAACTCACCGATTGAACTTACCGCGCTAGTGATAGTTCGCAATGCCGCGGGTCACGCCCTCGACAGACGTCAAGCCAATGCTCTTACAGGCCAACCAGTTCGGCGTACGCAAGTAGAAGGACGACGGCGAAGCGAATTGAATCGACAGGCCGTTCACGCGCCGAGGCACGCAGTAAGAGCGTTGATACGAGTGGGCATCTTGAAAAGCGAAACCCACGCTGGCCGTGCCGCCATTTGCCTTTAGGGTCACAAAGTCCGCGCTGCCTTGTGGCCCACCACCGTACGCCGCTTCACCGACTGGTTCGTGCTTGGAACCTGCGAGCGTCTGCACGTTCGGCACACCATTGAGGTAACACGAGGTGGTCGCATGGTTCGTGAAAATGATCGGGTAATCCCGAACATCCGCGGGAATTCCCGTCTGTTCGGTACCGAGCGAGGCTTTGGTGCCCTGCGATGGCGTGCAGATGGAAAGCCCCTTGAAGCGACCGCTCGGCAGCGTGGGCACGGGACTCCATGTCGTGCCATCGAGCGTTAGGAACGAGCCAAAGTTCTGTGCGCTGACCACGGCACCCGTCGCTCCAAAAGTCGTCATTGTTTCGGGCGCTCCGCCGAATTGACCGAGCGCCACGTTGGCCACTGTCCAGTGCGCACCTTGATCCGTGCTGTATTCAACACCACCGGCCGCCCCGCCGGATGCGGCGAACAGCGTTCCACCTCTTGCGACAAAGATGGTCTTAGAGACGTCGCCAATGTCACCCCGGTTGAGTCCCATTTCATTGCCTTCAGCGGCAAGTGACCAAAGGTTGCCGCCCCACGGCGAGCGCCAGAGCTCACTGGTGCCCTGATTCATGCCACCGTCCCCGAAACAACTGAGCAGCCAGTCCTTGGGACCAAGAGGGACAAGTTGGTCTACCGAAAGTCCCTTGCAGGGATTGATGAGGCGCCCCCAGGTGCGGCCATCGGTTGTCGTCACCAGTATCGGCGAGCGTGACTCGCCACGTCCTTCAACGACTACCACCGCCCTCGACGTCAGCGCGTCAAGTACTTGCGCCGCGCGCCACTTCCCAGCCCCGATGTCGGGAATCGTGACGTTTCGAATGGGCGACGCCGAGCCGACGCGATACTGGGAGAGTTCGCTCGCGCACTGACTCGGGTTCTCGGGTATTGGTTTCGCGCAGACATCGCTCGTCACGAACATCACATTGCCATTAATCGAGTAGGTCGGCCATATTCCCGGTGTCGTGACTTTCTTCCAGGTCAGACCACCATTGATCGTCACCCAGATCGGACCCTGGTACAGCGACAGGTAGCCAACCGAGGACGACACAAAATTGATCGAGGGGGCGTTCCCCCATCCGTACGGACCCACATAGGAGGGGACCGGTAACGGTGCCACCACGCGCCAACTGTTACCGAGGTTGGACGTTCGAATCAAGTAGAACCAGCCTCGGCCCTTGTTGACTGGTCCGGCGACCGCAAAACCAAGCGACGCAGAGCGCATGTCCACGTCGCCAAATGTCGTCGCCAGCCCGAGCGTCGTGTTGGTGAGGTGCGTCCCGGGTCGCACGTACGGAGCATTCAACGAATTCGATTGGGACGCAGTCGCGGGGCCACTCTGCACGAACAGACCGAGCGCGGCAACGACCGCGACCACCGATCTAAAAAATATTCCCGCGCGAACAGTCCTCACCGAGTTCCTCCAACCGCCGAGCGTAGGCCCTCAAGCACTCATTTGGCGGGGGCACCGGGTGCTAGATTTCGCGTGCCTCCGCGACATTGTCGAATCGGGCGAACTCGCCACGCCACGTCAGGTGCGCAGTGCGCGTCGGGCCATTGCGGTTCTTGGCGACGATGATCTCGGCTTCAGATTTTTTGCTGTTCTCCACCTCGCCATACTGTTCTGGTCGAAAGAGAAAGAGCACCACGTCGGCGTCCTGCTCCAGCGAACCCGACTCGCGTAGGTCGGACATCATCGGACGCTTGTCAGCTCGGTCTTCGAGCTTTCGTGACAACTGGGAAAGGGCAATCACCGGGCACTGCAGCTCTCGCGCCAGGATCTTGAGCGAACGACTCATATCGGACACCTCAACCTGTCGGTTCTCCGCGCGACCCCGTGAACTCATCAACTGGAGATAGTCAACAATCACTACCCCCAGGTCGCCCTGCTGCTGCTTGATGCGACGAGCACGCGAGCGCACGTCCATCACCGTCAAGCTCGGGTTGTCGTCAATGAAGACGCGCGCCGATTGAAGAAAGCCAAAGGCCCCGTGCGCATTGTTCCAGTCAGCGTCGCTCAAGTCACCGGTACGCAGTTTGGATGAGTCAATGCCCGCCGTGGAGGCGAGTATCCGCTCGGCCAATTCTTGACGGCTCATCTCGAGTGAGAAGAAGAGCGCCGGCCGTTTGACGACCGCGCCCACGTGAATCAAGATGCCCAATCCGAACGCCGTCTTACCGGTGCCCGGTCGCGCCCCAATGATGGTCATGCTGCTCGGCTGCAGTCCCTGGAGAATGAGGTCCAACGACCGGTAGCCGGTCTCGAGACCGTTGAACTGTCCGCGCGTCTCACCGCGCTCTTCGAGGATGTCGGCCTCGGTGAGCAACAGGCGCTGCAGTGGCGAGACCGAGTCAATTCTGCGGTTGTCGCCGATCTGGTTGATCTTGCGCTCGGCTTCGTCGATGAGTCCGACGACGTCGTCGGTCGCGACGTAGGAGTCGTCAACAATTTCGCCGCCCACCGCGATGAGACGGCGTTGCTGGGCTTTGTCGCGCACTATCTCGGCGTAGTGTTGCGCATTCGCGGCGGACGGCGTATTCATTTGCAGCGACGACAGCACTGCGAGTTCAATTGCGACGGCGCCGCGTTCTTGCAGCTTCGCTTGGACCGTCACGTAGTCAACGGGTTCGGCCGCGTGCGTGAGCGCCATGATGGCGCCGAAGATCTGTCCGTGCAGCGGACGATAAAAATCTTCGACCTGCACCGTCTCGTAGGCCACGCTCACCGCTTCGGCCGACAGCAGCATCGCGCCGATCAGAGACTCCTCAGCCTCGATGGCACTGGGTGGAACCCGACCCGCGTTTGGTGCAGTCCTACTTCGGTCCGTGTCGAGCTGCGTCATGAGACATCAACGGTCGCAGGTATTGGCTGTGTCTCACAAGAACAACAACGTGGGGATATCTCTGTGTTTAACTTCACCGCAAATATCTTTCACGCATGGTGTGACATGCACAACGCCGGGACCATGAGTCCCGGCGTCGTGCACCACAAAACTTCAACAAATTATTTAGCGATGACGTCCACGTTTATCGTTGCTACCACGCCGTCAAATAATGTTGCCTCGACAATCTGCGTACCCAATTCCTTGATGTGCTCGACCATGTGAATCATGTGACGGTCCAACGAGATGTTGGTCGCCGTGCGAATTGCATTAACAATGTCGGCTTCGGTCACTGATCCAAAGAGTCGACCATTGCTACCGGCGCGAGCCGACACAACAACGGTCGCCTGCTCGATCAGTGCGCGCTGTGCCTCGGCGGCTTGGCGACTTTCCGTGTCACGCACATCGCGAGCCTTGCGCATTGAAGCGGCCTGGATCTCCATGGTGTCGTTCGCGGCCAATGCGGCGCCGGTCGGCAACAAGAAGTTGCGGGCGTAACCGGACTTCACTTCAACGATGTCGCCGCGACGTCCGATACCGCGAACGTCACTGCGTAGCAGCACTTTCATTCGCTCACCTGCTCAACAAGTTCAACCGCTTCAACGACGATGTTCTCTCTCGTGTCGGCGCTGTCATCACTCGCGCCGGGCTCGACGACGACGCCCTCGAGCGTCGCCTCGGCTTCACGATCTTGACGCGGACCGCGTGGGCCACGGTCGCTTCGCTCTCCGCGTTCACCTCGTCCGCCGCGACGCTCCGTCACGGTGCGCTGCGTGTAGGGCAGCAACGCGAGTTCACGAGCGGTCTTGATGGCGTCGGTCACGTCGCGCTGGTGCTGCTGGCAATTTCCCGAAACCTTGCGGCCGCGAATTTTCCCGCGGTCCGAGATGTACTTGCGCAACTGGGCGAGGTCCTTGTAGTCAACCGTCGCCACGCCGTGCTGGCAGAACGAACAGGGCTTCTTCTTGGTGCGACGATTGTCGATCTTGGGCGCGCGCTTCGGCGGCTTGGGATTATTAATACGGGGCATTAGAAGGGCTCCTCATCAAAGGCGTAGGTACTGGGTTCGTTGGACCGCGGCGCACTCGACGGACGGTCACCGGAGCTGAAGTTGCTGCCTTCGGGTCGCGGCGTCTTGGTAACGACGGCCGTGGCGAACCTGAGCGACGGGGCAATTTCGTCAGCGTTGATCTCTACAATGGAGCGCTTGTCGCCGTTCTCGGTCTCCCAGCTGCGCTGCTCCAAGCGACCGGTCACGAGCACGCGCGTGCCCTTCTGCAGCGAGTTGGCGGCGTTTTCGGCCATGGCGCCGTAGCCCTGGACTTCGAAGTACGAGACGCGCTCTTCCCACTCCTGGGTCTGACGGTTCTGCCAGCGGCGATTCACCGCGATTGACAGTCGTACCGCCGCCTGTCCGGAGTTGAGGAACTTGAGTTCGGGGTCGCGGGTCACATTGCCCACGACGGTGATGGAATTATCTGGCATTTCTTCTCCTTAGTTCTCTGAAGCGTCCGAACTTAACCCTGGGCCGTGACACGGCTGGGCTTGGTTCGCTCGTTGCGTCGAAGGATCTTGAAGCGAAGGACCTCGTCCGACAGGGTCAGAATTCGGTCCAGCTCGACGACAGTCGTCGGCTCACCGCTGAACTCCACCAGCACGTAGTAACCCTCTTTTCGCTTGTTGATTTCGTACGCCAAGGGACGCTTACCCCAACGGTCGATGGTTCCAGGATTTCCGCCACTGGTGCGAATGGTTTCGAGCGCTCGATCGAGAGCGATCTGGATGGTCTGTGCGTCGACAGCAGTGTCGAACACGATCATGGATTCATAGGGCCTCATGGCCGGTTTCCTTTCCCTCTGGTCCGGCACGCCGGGCTCTGCGGAAACAGAGCAGGGTTATTTGTTTACTTCCCCATCTATATGGGAAAGACAACTCTACTCCAGGCCAACGAAATTGGCTAGTTGAGCAGATCCTCGGGGTTGGCGTAGACCTCGGCATCACTGGGAAAGGCCCCGCTGCGTACGTCGGCGGCGAAGTGGCCAATCGCCTCGGTGATGGCCGCGCCCAGTTGGGCGTACTGGCGTACGAACTTGGCCGGCTCGTGGTTGGTGAGCCCTAAAAGATCGTGAAAGACCAGCACCTGGCCGTCGGTGTCGGGTCCGGCACCAATGCCAATCGTGGGAATCTCGAGCGCCTCGGTGACGCGGGTGCCAACAATGCTCGGTACGCCTTCTAGTACCACGGCGTAGACACCTTCGTCTTGGAGCAGCATGGCGTCCTTGGTGAGCCATTCGGCCGCTTCGCGGGTCTTGGCCTGGACCTTGAATCCCCCGAAGGTCAGCACGCTTTGGGGCGTCAGGCCGAGGTGACCCATGACGGGAATCTCTGCGTCCAGCAGCGCGCGCACGACGTCGCGTCGGACGCGACCACCTTCGAGTTTCACGCTGTGCGCGCCCGAGCGGATCAGGGCCGCCGCGTTGCGCACGCTGTCGGCAATGCCCACGTGGTAGCTCAACCACGGTAGATCGGCCACAATATGGGCCTTGGGCTTGGCGGCGGCGACCGCGCGCACGTGATAACACATCTGCTCGATGGTGACGTGCAGGGTGTCTTCGTGGCCCAAGACCACATTGGCGACCGAGTCACCCACCAAGATGATGTCGACTCCCGCGGCGTCCACGTAGCGCGCTCCGGGCTCGTCGTAGGCAGTGACCATGACGATCGGGGCGCTGCCGTTACGGCGTTTGCGCGCGCGAATGGCCGGAGCGCTCAGGCTCACTCGCCCACCTTTTTCTGCTGGACCGTCGCGCGGCGCGCTCGCCGGCCACCGGCACTCCACTTTCTGACGAGGTGGTGGAAGTTGCAACCAACGCAGACCTCAACGGCGTAACACTGCACCGGCTCTTCACGACGTTCGAGTTTGAGCAATTCAGCCCGCGAGGTTGGGCAGGTACCGCCTGACGGCAGGCGAGCACCAAAGACGTAGGTCACTTCAACCAGCTGCTCGTCATGACAGACCGGGCACGTCTCACCCGTCGTGCGCCCGATGTTTCTGGCGGCGCGCAGCAGCTCGGGGTGCGCGTCGCAGATATCTTCGTGTCGCACGAGTCCAGCGGCGACCTTCGCGAGCAGGGCGTGACGCACCAGTCCGAACTCAACGACTGCTCCGTCGGCAGTGCTGGTTCGAAAACTCTTATTCATTAGGGGTGACACTACCGCGACGGCTAAAAACCGTGGGTAATTCCTATTTTGTACCTTCGATATATCGAAGTGATATGATTGTCACATGTTGGACATCGCCATTCTTGGCCTGTTGATGGAGCGCGACCACCACGGCTACGAGATCCGCACGCAACTGCGAGACCGTTTGGGTATATGGGCCAACGTGTCTTTTGGATCGATTTACCCCGCCCTGGCGCGCCTCGAACGCTACGGCTACGTCGAAGCAGTGGCGCAAAACGAGTTTCGTATCGGCGCGCTGTCGACGGGTTCACTCGCCGGCGAGCGTGCCTCCTTGCGCTCGCTGCGCACCACCCAGGGACTCGGGAGGCGGGGCCGCAAGGCCTATCGCATCACCGACCGCGGCCGCCTAGAATTCGTCCAGCTTCTGAGTGATCCGGCGACGCTCGACGACAGCAAGAACTTTTCTTTGCGCATGGCCCTGGCGAAGTACCTGACACCCAGCCTTCGCGTCGGACTGCTCGAACGTCGACGGGCTGACCTGGTCGCTCGGTTAGCTGAAGTACGCGCCGGCGCATCTAACGAACAGCTCGACGACTACGCGCGCAGTGTGATGGAGCACTCCGCCCGAGGCGTTGAGTTGGACCTCGCGTGGATTGACGATTTCTTATTCACCGAACGCAGTAACCAAGAGACCTTCGCTCAAAAGACGAAGTAGGAAAGGAGAGCCATGGAGAAGATTCGCGTGGCCATCGCCGGCGTAGGAAATTGCGCCAGTTCACTCATTCAGGGCGTGACGTACTACCGCGACGCGAGGGCCGGTGACGATGTCCCCGGGCTCATGCACGTGGTCTTGGGCGATTATCACGTCAGCGACCTCGAATTTGTCGCGGCCTTCGATGTCGATGCCTCCAAGGTCGGCAATGATCTCGGCAAAGCAATCGAGGGTGGCCAGAACAACACCATCAAGTTCGCCACGGTGCCGTCACTGGGCGTGACCGTGCTGCGCGGACCAACGATGGACGGACTCAACAAGTACTACCGCGCGTCAATCGAAGAGTCACCATTCGAGCCCTGCGACGTGGCCCAGGCGCTACGCGACGCCAGGGCCGAGGTGCTCGTCTCATACCTGCCCGTAGGTTCAGAGAAAGCGCAGCGGTTCTACGCGCAGGCGGCGCTCGACGCGGGCGTGGCCTTCGTGAACGCGATTCCCGTTTTCATCGCCTCAGACCCCGTGTGGGCCAAGAAATTCAGCGATGCCAACCTGCCGATCATCGGCGACGACATCAAGAGCCAGGTCGGCGCCACGATTGTCCACCGAGTGCTGTCGCGCCTCTTCGAAGACCGCGGACTGACCCTCGACCGCACGTACCAACTCAACGTGGGCGGCAATATGGACTTTAAGAACATGCTCGAGCGCGAACGCTTGGAATCGAAGAAGATCTCCAAGACCCAGTCAGTGACCTCACAATTAGAGAGCAGTCACCTGGAGGCTGACGACGTGCACATCGGACCGAGCGACCACATTCCGTGGTTGCTCGACCGCAAGTGGGCCTACATCCGCATGGAGGGCCGTAACTTCGGTGACGTGCCACTCAACCTGGAGCTCAAGCTAGAAGTCTGGGACTCACCGAACTCCGCCGGGGTCATCATCGACGCCGTTCGCTGCGCGAAGATCGCGCTCGACCGCGGAATCGGCGGACCGATCATTGGGCCTAGCGCCTACTTCATGAAGTCCCCACCGGTCCAGTTCCACGACGACGTGGCGCACGAGATGGTCGAGGCCTTCGCGAACGACGGCGCCCACAACCCGGTGTGGCCTGAATAGTTGGCGTTTCACTAAAGACCTTGCGGTCTTAGTTGGCTACTAGGCGAATCTGGCGGTTGTCGGTTCAAGAAAGCATCAAGATGGTGCTGCACCGCGCGACGCAACGTTGGCACCGTACAATCGAGTCGCACTGTCAACCCTGGAAGAAACATGCGCCGAAAACTCCTGTTCGCTGTCTTACCCGCAGCGCTCATGCTTAGCGCGTTGGTGACGAACGCCGGGCCCGCGTCGGGTGCGCCGGCCACGGTCTTCACGGCCTACGCGCACACCGACGTCCATAATCCTCGAGGACTCGCCGCAGCGGGACAGTACGTCTGGATTAGCGACATCAATAACTCAGGTCCCGGCGAGTACGTGGTACAAATCAATACTGCGACGGGCGACGAACGCAGGGTCACGAGCGCATATGTCACGGATCCGTCTCAGGTCGTGGCGTCAGATCGCTACGCCTGGGTGATGAACGCGGCACGAAACAACGTCCAGGCATCGTCGCTGCTTCGTATCAACGCAAAAACTCTGGCCGTACGACGAATCAAGATTCCCGGTGCCGACAACGCGGGCGTCGGATACGACCAAGGGCCAATCTTTCTCGCCGGACACTACATATGGATCCCCGGCGCTCACGGGATCCTTCGCGTGGACACGACAACCTTCAAGGCCTCGACAATCACCTCCCAAGTGATAGTCGGACCGCTGGTCAGCGTGGCGGCTGACGAGCACTATCTCTGGTTGAATGCGCCCACGATCGACGGGCACAGCCTGACGTACTTCGTCCGCGTGTCAGTCGCCACCGGCGTCGTCACCAAGGTGAACTTTCCGGGAGTCAAAGGAGGCCTCCCCATCGGAGATGACGGCACCAACCTCTGGGTCATCAACGCAAAGGGCATCCAGCGGATCAATCAGACGACCGATCAGGTCACGACAGTTGTTGTCCCGAAAAGAGCGCAGATCACGTTTCCGGTGGACGGCCCGTCCGCCATCGCCAATGGCGCAATCTATTTCTGTGGCGGACTTCCCGCACTCCACCACACTGGCGTGGTCCGCGTCGGCATCTCCTCGGCGCTGGCCACGGTCGTCTCGTCGGCACTGCTCTACAATCCCATCATCGTTGCCACATCCAACAACGTCCTGTGGATTGCCAATGCACCGTACGGAAATTTTACGGCGGTGAAACAGCCAGTCTTAGTACGCGCGAACTCGCCGAGTTAAAAATCTCCGGGCATATTGACGTACGAGCACTGCGTAGTGCCACCTAGTGGGATTGGTCCTCGAACCACTCGCGCAGGCGTACCTGGGCCTCGGGCACGCTAATTTCACCGATGTCGAGGCGGATTTCCATGAGGAAGTCGAGTGCGCGGCCCACCAGAGGACCGGGTTTGATACCGAGTAGTTCCATGACCGCGACGCCATCGAGAGCGGGACGCAGCCGACTGAGATCTTCCTGGGCGCGCAGCTCTTCGATTCGCGCTTCGAGTTCGTCCATCCGCTCGGCGAGGACCTGCGCCTTGCGGACGTTGCGCGTCGTGCAGTCACAGCGCGTCAGTTCGTTCAGTTCGTCGAGCAAATGTCCAGCGTCGCGCACGTAGCGGCGCACCGCCTTGTCGCTCCAGCCCATCTTGTAGGTGTGAAATCGCAGGTGCAGCTCGACGAGCATGCAGACGTCATCGACCAGCTCCTGGGGGTACTTGAGTGCGATCATCCGCTTTCTCGTCATCTTCGCGCCCACGACCTCGTGAAAGCGGAAGGTCACCCCCTCGTCCGAGATCTCCCGTGTCGCGGGCTTGCCAATGTCGTGAAAGAGTGCCGCCAGGCGAAGCAGCAGGCGCGGCGACGTCTTATCGACCACGGCCCACGTGTGCTTTAACACGTCCTTGTGCTGTTGAACCGGGTCCTGCTCGAGCTGCAGTTTGGGCAGTTCGGGAAAGAAGTACTCGGCCAGTCCCGTGCGAACAATGAAGTCAAGTCCCACCGATGGCTGCTCGGTCATGAGCAGCAGGTCAAGCTCGTTGCGAATGCGCTCGGCCGAGACCTTGGTCAGTTTGTCGGCCATCTTCCTCGCGGCCTCTTCCACGCGCTCGTCAATGCGCAGTCCGAATCGCGCGGCGAAGCGGGCGGCGCGCAGCATACGCAGCGGGTCGTCACTGAAGAGGATCTCGGGATCGGTGGGCGTGCGCAGCACCTTGTCATCCAGGTCGCCAAAACCGTTATAGAAGTCGAAGAGCGTTTGGACGCCAGGCGTATTGGCGCCCAGGGCAATCACGTCCAGGGCCAACGCATTCATCGTGAAGTCCCGTCGACTGAGGTCAACCTCGAGCGAATCGCCCCATTCAACCGCGGGCTTGCGCGAGTGATCGACGTACGCCTCGGAGCGAAACGTGGTGACCTCCACCTTGATGCCGCTCTCGCGCAGTATGCCCCCGATGGTGCCGAACGCGCGGCCCTGTTCCCAAAGTGACTGGCACAGCGGGGCCAGGAGACGGGCAATGTCATCGGGACGAGCGTTGGTGGTGTAATCAATTTCGAAGTCGTCGTCGGGAGCCTGGTCGAGCACCGCGTCGCGAATCGAACCGCCGACGGCGTAGAGACTAAAACCGGCGTCGCCGAACGCACGCGCCACCGGCGCAGAGAATCGAGCGAGTTCGTTCAGACGATCGTGGGCCTGTTCATATGTTGTCACTGCGAATGAAGGGTAGTTGGCGCCCGAGTTACGACGTGACCCCAGGTAGCCTGTAGCAGCATGTTCCACCGATTTTCGACCTGGTGGCGGGCGCTCAGCGTCGTACTCCTCGGCCTCGCAACGGTGACGTGGCCCTCGGCCGCGCAGGCTGGAACGACGACGACGTTCAAAGTGTCACACCAGGGCGCGTGGGTCGCCCTCTCATCGAGCGGTCGCGCTCGATTACGCGTTACCCTCGACCTGCCCTCCCCCCACGACAAGGCGGTCGCGCAACTATCGCTCTTCCCTCGTCTCGTCACCCGGTCACAACTGACGCCCATCATTAGCGGAGCCGGCATCCACACCAAGCCCAGCACCACTACCGCGTTAATCGATCTCGACTGCGCGACGCAGCGAACAATCACGATTACCGTGGGGCTCTACGCTCGAACACCCGGTCGTGTGGCGGGAATCTGCGGGTCGCGCGCACCCCGATTGCACCTGGCCTGCGCGGGTGCCCAGTGCGACGGGGTCTACCCGCTTAGCTACACC